>Ga0209025_1002122_pt1 | contig 22320 bp, 25 predicted proteins | sample AraplaMF_Col_mLB_FD_184256 | JGI IMG/M metagenome (GOLD analysis project Ga0209025, IMG submission 184256) | Arabidopsis root microbial communities from the University of North Carolina, USA - plate scrape MF_Col_mLB (SPAdes) (version 2) | ecosystem: Host-associated > Plants > Roots > Endosphere... | reverse complement strand
ATTAGACTTCCACCTTTGATTACTAAATAAATTGGATACAATTAGTATGGCTATTTATAAAATTAAAATGTAAATTAGCCAACAACGAATAAGTTTTCACATCTGGAACAAACTACTCAAGATACGTTACGTATCACTTTTAATACCTTGATACGTTACTGAAAAAACTCCTGGCCAACAGCAGGAGTTTTTCTCTTTTTATGCAATGATTAATTTTTTTACATATTGAGCAAACTACCCAAGATGCTGTGAAGCATCCTCTCATAGAACCCAATTGCATAACATCCAAGTAACAGAAAAACTCCTGACCAATGACAGGAGTTTTTCTGTTTTTACACTGTATAAGATATACAACCTTAGTTAACATAATGTCTCTTTCCGGAAGACATCACAAAAAGGAACCCTTATGGGAGTAAGGGTTCAAAAGAGGTCTCATTTATGAGTTATGCAGCTTTTTATACATCCTGGATATGACGGCATTTACTCGATACCTAAGTGGGAGGAGGATGTATAAAAAGTGCACGTTTTATTCATATGAAAATCAAGAAAAATATAGAACTTATGGTAAATATATGATATTATTCTCTTGCGGTGCTATGCATTCTTCAACGAGTATGAATGACAAAAAGCAACCTCTTTCCAATGCCATGGGATATGAGGTTGCTTTTTATTTACTATTTAGCTAAGCTCAAAGAATGCTTTTTATTTGCTACCTCGATGGTTTGAATATTTCGCCCATTAAGTTCTCTTACAGTAAACTCAAAATCATTATACACAAGGACTTCATTTAACTTAACGTCTATTTTCTGAGATAAGATCCATCCACCTATCGTATCGACCTCATCAGTTTCAATGTTCGTTTCCATTAGTGTGTTTACGTCTCTTACTAATACTTTTCCATTAAAAACATAGTGACGTTCACCAATTTTTTGCCTATCGAGTACTTCATCAGAATCAAATTCGTCATGGATTTCTCCTACGATTTCTTCTAAAATATCTTCAACGGTTACTAAACCAGCTGTCCCGCCATATTCATCAAGTAAGATTGCTATGTGGATACGTTCCTTTTGCATCTTTCTTAATAGCTTATTGATAGAGTACGATTCAATGACTTGAATCACTGGTTTAACGTAATGGCTAATGAGTTGGTCCCGTAATGTCTCGTCAAATGCAACATCGCTTAAGACTTCTTTTATATTTACCATCCCTATGATTTGATCTTTATCTCCATCAGTGGTTACTGGGTAACGAGTATACTGCTCCGATGCAGCCATTTCTAAAAATGCACCGATCGTGTCATGTTCAGAGATTATTATCATCTCAGTTCGTGGAATCATGATTTCTTTGGCCAGACGTTCATCAAATTCGAAAATATTGTTTACGTACTTTAGCTCACTCTGATTAATAGCACCACTCTTATAGCTCTCAGCCAGCAGGAGACGAAGTTCCTCTTCTGAATGGGCCAATTCGTGCTCTGAAGCAGGTTTTAACCCAAACATTCCAACCAGTATTCGTGCAGAACCATTTAAAATCCAGATAAACGGATACATGATTTTATAAAACCAGATGATGGGTGCTGAAAATAACAATGTGACAGCTTCTGCTTTCTGTATGGAAAATGTCTTAGGTGCTAATTCACCTACCACAACATGAAGATAGGTCATCACAATAAAGGCAATACCAAACGATAAAAGGTACGTAATGGACTCGTTTAAATCGAACTTCATAAAAACAGGACTTAGCAACCTTTCTACCGTAGGTTCACCAAGAACACCTAATCCCATGGCTGTTACTGTAATACCTAGTTGACATGCAGATAAATATTCATCTAAGTGCGTAATGACTTTTTTAGCAGAGACAGCACCTTTTTTACCTTCAGCTACAAGTTGATCAATCTTAGAGCTTCGTACTTTTACAATCGCAAATTCTGTGGCTACAAAGAAACCAGTCAATCCAATTAATACTGCTACCAATAACAAGTTAATTATGTCCAATTAGTTGCCTTACCTAAGTAAGACGTACACCTCCAATAGATTTAATAACAAATACCGTATGTAGAAATATCTAGCTATCTACGCTTCTTTTAAAATCACTCGTTGTAAAGGAACACCGCCCATGCTTATTGTTTTTTCAGATAACGTATATTTCTGATGATCAACTAGCAAGGTGTGAGTATCAATAACTTCACAGGTCGTTCCTTTGTGCTGAAAATGCTTTACGACAGCTTTTTTTAAATCCGTTAGGTTGTAGTATCTTTCTTCAAAATCAATGACAATTTTCTTTTTTCCAAATAAACCAAACATCCAAATCCCCTCCTATATGCTTATACGACTCATATGTATAAAAGTTCCATATATTTTCATATATTTCAATTGTATATCGTTGAAGTTAACCTAGAAGATATTCCAGGTGATATTTTGTTATTTAGTGTTAAATTATCATAAAAGATAATTATCATTTACATAAGTTTACTTTACCTTTATATAAGTTTAGTATATTATGTATTTGTAGTCGAAAAAGGAAGGTGATTACATTGAAAGAAAAAAATGGTGACTACGTTGAGAATAAAGTGTATGAGCATCGAGTTTTAAAAAGAATGTCTCAAAAAGAATTGGCAGACGCTGTAGGTGTGTCCAAACAAACCATATATGTAATGGAGAAAAATAATTATTCTCCTTCTCTCGTTTTAGCTTTTCGAATAGCTAATTTCTTCGACGTAGACGTTAACGATATTTTTAATTATGTGGGAGGACGTGACTGAAATGATAACTGACAAAATAGAAAATGCTATTTTTACCCCTTTAAAAACCTGGACAGAACAATCAAATAGTAACTGGAATATGCTTATTGGGATTGGACTTTTATCGCTTATAATTGCAATGATATTGGTATACGTACTTCAAAAGAAGATGGGTATGAGTGTGTCTGATGAAAGAACAAGTCACATAAACTTAAAAAGTGCCCTTGTTATGTTAATTGGAATCATCTTGTGCGACCTAATCTTCCCCAAAGAATATATGTGGCAAATTTTCTTCTTATTTAAATATTCCCTCGCATTCCTTGCTGCAGGTATATATCTTGCTATTCGATATAAAAGAGATTTTTTAAGTTAAAACGTGACAGGTTTGTCAGTAACTAAAGATTTTAAAATAGCTGACGAAGATTAAACATCCGTAAAGAACTATAACTAAATTTAATGTGTCTTCTCGGCATATATTGAAAAAGGTCATCTTATATCTTAATTAGATGACCTTTCTTCATTACTATCAAATTCTTTTTTTATAGTACATAATAGACAAAGCGTTTCCTATGACTACTGCGCTAAAACATAGAATAAAGGCATCTTGAAACTGGACATTTGTGAAAGGACTAGCTAGATTTGTAACTGTAATAATAGAAAAACCAATAATAAAGAGCATTAACACAATCGAACTTGATTTTCCTAATATTTCAGCACCACGTTCATCTCTTCCTTCTGTATTTCTAAAACCAGCCCAATAACAAACTGCAATGGTATCAAGTATTATAGCAATTCCCGTTAACATCTCACTTTCCCTCCGCAAATTCATAATCAAAAACTTCATAAATGGTTTTATTAAATTGTTTAGCAATCTCAAATGCAAGTATTAAAGATGGATTGTATTTATTAGCTTCTAATGAGGCAATCGTTTGTCTAGAAACACCAACGCGATCTGCCAATTCTTGTTGTGACCATCTCATTTCAGCTCTTAAAACTGGAATTCGATTGGCTAACACTCCCTTTCGTTGCATCTCAGCACCTCTATTTCCTTTATATTACATTTATTGTAATGTATTTCATATATTTTGTAAACTATTTCTTACAAATAGACAAAAAAAGTTTACAAAATATATAGGATTAACTTATTCGATGAGTTAACATAGATTTATGTGGTTTTATTTTACATATATTCCATTAAGAGATATATTTTATTTATAGATATACTAATAGGAGAACTACAATGCCGAGAAGTGATTCATTAAAGGTAGGCGAACTTACAGATACGTCATATTACATTCTTTTATCTCTGGTAGACGCTAACCATGGATATATGATCATGAAGACCATTGAAGAAATGACAAATAATCAGTTCTCAATTGGATCAGCATCAATGTATACCACTATCAAAAAGCTATTAGATGCTGAATTAATCACATTATATGATGAAGTTAATAAGAAAAAGATCTATCTTGCAACTGAGAAAGGAAGAGAATTATTAGGAAAAGAAGTTCAACGCCGGAAAAAAATGATTAAATATGCTGAAAAGATATTGAAACAAAAGAGAGTCCTATAGCCTTGCAGAAGTGTTCCTGTATTTAAAAGTATAACAAGGTATTTTATGGTAATATATAAGTGAATCATTTCTAAAAAGAGGTATTATACAAATGAAAAAAGGACTTATAACAGTAATAATGTTAATGCTTATCGTACTAGCTATTTCTTATTTTTCAGGAATTTGGAGCTTTGTTTATTATTTATCTGGAGCTATAGGATTACTATCTATCGTGCTTTCTATAGATTTCTTTATATGTAGCTTAGATAACAAAAAATTAGTAACTTCCAACAAGACAGTCCGTAAAAGTCGTCTAGAGGATTCAAAAAAGTTCATTTCGATTGCTATTCCTAATGTAATAGCAGCTTTGGTCTATATAATAAACTAATAAAAACAACAACCTTCAGCGTATGAATAGTGCCATGTATCCCTGTTTATCAGAATAAAACATATTTGAGATTAGAGGTGAAAAGATTGGATGCATTTATAGGCATATTGACTATTGCTTGGGGGTTTTTTATTCTCTATTCTTCCTTATTCATGATGAAGAAAGGGGATTATAAAAGTAAAAGTCCTATTGGGGTAAGTGGTTACTTTGAACTTGAATCTTTATTTAGATTATTAAGTAGAGTGCCATGGCAGCTAGTTAAAGTTTTAACGGTATTAATTGGCCTGTCCTTCGTAACATTTGGAACGATTCTGATGTAATTAAAAGATCACCTAACTAACAGGTTAGGTGATCTTTTTGTAACGCTCACATTTTCTCTAAATTTTTTTTACTTAACGAAACTTTCTTTGTAGGGGGATACTTTTATAGAATCCTTCAAAAAGGTTGCTGTAGACCCACTCAAACTTGCTTTGATAGGATAAAAAGAAGGAAGCATTGTGGTGGAAGTAATCATACAGTAGATATTTCTATTCTGGTTTATTTTACCTTCAGTGTATAGGCTGCTCATGATCTAACAACTAAGGCGGAAGGCGTATTAGCATAAAAACATGCTAACCCGCATCTAGCAGAAGGATTTAGAATAAGCAAGTCGACTAATTAACACAAACAGCTACGGGAAGGAATTAATCAGATGGATGTAGAATATAAGAAAAATTTACAGTTTAAGGATAGGAAATTAAAATATAAAAGAAAAGATCCTGAGGAGAAAATTGAATTAATTGTTTTTATTGTACTCTTAAGTGTAATTTTTATTATTAAAGCTTTTTTTAAATTCTTATATCCTTTTCTACATATGATTATATAAAAAATATAGTATGTATATGAATCTATAAATTTGGACAGACTAATAACGTATTCCCCCTATCCTATTAAATTTGAAAATCCTTTGCTTATATGAGCAAAGGATTCCTTTTGTTTCAATATTTCAAAAGGGGCACCTTCATTTTAGTTAATATAAGGCATGTCATCGGCACCCTCATACCAAAAGAAATATTACGGTAAAAAACGATAAATTATTTTTTGAAAATAAAGATTATTATGATGAAAAGAGGAATAATAACATTAATCACTTTATTAGCAGTTTCTTATTTTACTAGAAACTGGAGTTATGTTTATTATGTATCGGGCATCTTAGAAATAGTATCTGCTGTACTTTTTTAGCATTTCTAATCAATATTTTAATTTTAGGAAACAAAGAATCTTTATCTTTAGAAAAAAAATCTTATTTCTTATCTATTCCTTAGGTTTCTTCTTCTAGCAATCACACACGCATGAATCTCCCCTGCGTGTCTACTAATATAAATTTTATCCAATACGTGAGTGGAAAGGCAGTAAGAAAGTGTTAAGGGGACTAAAAAACTTTAGACCATTATTATGTAATGAAGAAACCCCCCCACAAAGAAACAGATTTTCCTTTGTGGGGAGGTAGTTTAGTTATAATAGTTAATAGTCTAATTTTTCAAAGCATTATATAAATCAATTTCATTCTGTCCTGTAGAGCTTTTCTTTAACTTATTTACAGCTTTATGTGGCTTATTTTTATAACCATATTTATCTATTACTAAGGCTAAAGCCCCTGATACCTTAGGGGTAGCTAATGAATTACCATAATTAAAGTAGTATCCTCCTTGAGGATGAGCTACAAGAATGAGCTCTTTTTTAAATAATTCATCTTCGAGCCAAGTGTCTGATCCATATTTATTTAATAATTGAATGTCTCCACCTGGTGCAGTAAAGTCTATCTGGTTTTTACCGTAGTTAGAAAATGAAGAAATTTCTTGATTAGGGCCAGTTGAAGCCACAGAAATAACATTAGGTAATTGAGCAGGGATATCTTGTACAATTCCTTTTGCTGATTTACTTTCCTCTTCCAATTGATTATTTAATATATTTAATAAGTTATTTTTTTTATTAATATCTACTGAATCGTTTCCTAGGGCACTTACAACAATACTGCCTCTTTTATTAGCATATTGAATAGCTTTTTCATATGCTTTAATTTCTGTCTTATCGTTACTACCATCAGAATATTTACCGTTTTTTAGTAAGTAAGAACCTGCACTGATATTAATAACATCATTTCCATCTTTTGCTGCCTCAATTATGCCTTTTATTACCCATATAGCTTCTGCAGAGCTTTTTCCAAATGCTCTATACATAGTTACTGGAATGTTAGGGGCAACGCCTTTCATCAAGCCGTCAGCGTTTATTTGACTAATTACACTTGTACCATGTCCTGTTAAATCTGTAAGTTGATCAACATTTCCTGTTTCCCATGGCTCCTTACCTTGATAACCGTTTTTGGGAACAAGGTTCTTAGAATTGGCAGTAGAAATTTTTTTAAAATCAGAATGGTCCTCGGGTAATCCTGAATCTACAACTCCTACAGAAACTGCCCCTGTTGGAGTAAACATTTTATAGCTTTCTCCATTGTGGGTAATTCGTTTCATATCCCATTGTTGATTCCAAATCGCTTGGTTATCAGTTATGCTTTGTTTATTAATATTTGGTGTGTATGTTTTAAATTCTCCATTTGATTTATTAATTTCATCAATATTACCTGAATGAAGTGTAGATAATATTTTATTTTTCACTCCTTGAACTTGTATCAATTTTATTTCTGGTATAGAGTACATAACCTCTTGTTTTTCCTTTTCTAATTGATTTAGAGCTAAATCAAAATCTGCAGAATCTTTCATCAAGATAGAATAAGAAGATTCTTCTGCAGCAACAGCGTTACTAAAAGAAAAACATAGGATAAGTGTAAAACATATAGCATTAAGCAAAAGTATTCTTAGAGTTCGCATCTTTACCTCCTATTTTGATATAGTACAGAAACTATTGTGAATAAAGGTTGTAATAATAGGATTTATTTTGGAGTAATTGTTCATGGGTTCCCATTTCTTTAATACATCCATCTTCTAAATAAATTATCTTATCTGCATTTTGAATAGTTCTTAATCTGTGGGCAATGATTATTTGAGTAATATTTAGCTCTTTTAAAGTATTCTCTATATGTCTCTCTGTAAAAAAATCTAGATGACTAGTAGCCTCATCAAAGACAATCACACTTGGTTCTTGATACAGAGCACGTGCAACTAGGAGACGTTGTCTTTGTCCACCAGAGAAGTTATTTCCACTTTCAGATATAACTGTTTCAAACCCCATCGGGGAACTGAGTATATCTTCCAAAATTCCAGACTTTCTTGCAGCATCAATAACTTTTAAATCTTCATGGTTATCTTTAGACATAGAAATGTTGTCACTTATTGAACCAGAAAACAATTTAGATTCTTGCAATACCGTACCAATAGAAGTTCGTAAAGCATGAAAATCATACTCATTTATATCCCTATTATTAATTAAAAGCCTTCCTTCGCTAACTTTATATAATGCAAGCAACAATTTGGAAATAGAGCTTTTTCCAGAACCAGAAGGACCAACAATGGCTACTTTTTCTCCTTGTTTAATAGTGAAATTTAAAGATTTCAGAGTATACTTACTAAATTTATTGTATTTAAAAGATACATTATCAAAAGTAATATCACCTTTAACTTTATAAGGAGTAACATCTTGTTTTTCTTGTTCGTCTTGTGTCCGTAATACATCTTTGATTCTAGAAAAATAACTTCCTAATGAAATTAACTGAGTATAATTATTACTTATTGAAATTATAGGAGTAACATAGGACCCTGCAATAGAACTAAAAGCAATTAAAGTTCCTAAAGTAATTTCTCCTTGCAAAAATTTGTGGCCTCCTACCCATAATACAAGTAACGGTACTACAACTTGAAAAAATCCCGTAATTGTTTGTAGGCACGCTTGAGTAACATTTAATTTTTGTGAACTCATTAGCTCTTTAGAGTACTTTTTCGACCAAAGTTCTAATCTTTTCTTCTCCAAACCTAAACTCTTTATATCCACGATATTGTACATGTTTTCAGTTAAAACTGATTGAGAGTTCACTTTATCTTGAATATTCTTTTTTGTTATTTTTCTGATAACACTTGAATTTACAAATAATATAATGGCTAATAAAATGCTTAATGATAATAATAAGAGACTTAGATCTAAAGAAAAGTTAATCATCACGGCTGTGTACGTTATTATTAGTAATAAGTCTATAAAAATGGTTATCATTGTAGTAGATATTATATCTCTAATGAATACTGCTGAATTTGCTCTAAATAACAAGTCTCCACTACTTCTATTATCAAAAAATGAGTATGGAAGATGGAATAATTTATGCATAAAATCATTCATAATGGATGAGTCTAACTTTTTTTGCAATAGAGCAATACATAGCCCTCTTAAAAGGGACATTAGAATAAAAGAAACTGAAAATATTACTATTAGCCAGCCAAAATTAGATAGTTTATCTACATCTCCAGCAGATAAAGAGTTATCCGTCACCCACTTAGTACTTAGTGGGATTAGTGTCATTAAACCTTGGATAATTATAGAAATGAAAACCAGTATAAAAAATAAATTTCTGTACTTATTAAAGTATTTCCATACTATCCTTTCAGATTTTTTTTGTTGTAAAGTAGATTTATCAATGCCATTAAAATGAAATTCTAATGAGAATCCCGAGTATTTTTTTTCGAATTCCTTCTTTTCTAACTTCGCTTTTCCTGAGTTGGGATCTACAATAGTGTAAAAATTTTTTTCTATTCGTTCAAGAACTACAAAGTGATTGTTTCCCCACTGGATTATGCAAGGGAGCATAATCTGATCTAAATCTCCTATATCAGCTTTATAAGCAGCAACATCAAAGTTGAAATCATTAGCGATTTCTTCGATATTTAAGAAAGAAAACCCTTCTCTAGGAGCAGGGTATTCATTTCTTAATTCGTTTAGGGATATATTTATTTTATGAAAATCAGCAATCATAGCAAAACATGCTAATCCACATTCAACACTTTCCATTTGTTCTATGAATTTAACTTTACTTTTAGTTTTTCTCATATTTAATCCTTCTTATATTGACCTAATCTACAATCGATTTAATACTATCAGCGTTATGTACTCTCAGTAATTGATAACCAATTCCTGCTAAACCTGTAAATAAACCAATAGATTCAAATCCTTCTGTGGATCTTAACATAAATTTATTTTTATTATTAGCCCGTTTTACTACATTAGCGACTATATTTCTAGCTATTTGCACATCTTCTTCATTTTGGTTATATTCATATTTCTTTAGAAAGTATTCAGTAACGGCTATATTCCCATGGCAAATCCCATCGTCTTTAAGCATATCCATATTGAATAATAATGGTTCCAAGCTCTGAATAACTTTACTTTCATCGGAGAGAGAGAGTAAACTTCTAATTTCAATTTCTGCTATTAGTATCCCTACTATGCCTCTACACCAAGAAAAGTTCAATCTTAAGGATTCTTGATCATATTGATTTTTGAAATTAGAATGAAATTCTTTATAAAAAATTTCCCCATACTTATAGTAACGACTATTATTTGTACATTTCCATAGCCTGAAGAATACTAAAGCCGTTGATATTGAACCATGTCCAAAACTCAAGTCGTTTTTAAGTTCCTCTTTATCCGGAATAACTATAAATTTTTCAGCAAACTTAATAGCTAAAGACAAATAGCTAGTGTCTTTAGTATTTTTATAAATATTTAACAAAGAATTTATTAAACTAGTAGGACCATTTAAATAATCAACATTATTAATACTAAAATCATTAGTATCTATATAGTTGACCTGTGTTTTTAAAAGGCTTTTCAATTCTCTTGGTAATTTTTGGGTTTTCATCTTTGAAGCTGCGTGTATAATGCCTACAAGACCACTAGTTAATCCTAATTCGTTTTTCAAGATATTGTGATTAACTGTATTTATAACCTTGTTGGCATAACTTAGATATTTTTCATTTTTAGTTTCCTTATACAGTGTCTGAAAAAATAAATATATACCTGATAAGCCATCATAAAAATCATCATTTACCATACCTACAGCCCAGCTATCCCCTAATTCTGGATTAATGGTAATCCACATAATTTTATCGTCACTAACAATGGCATTTTCAATCATACTATCAGCTATATTGCTTGCCATTTCTTTTAAATCTATATTCACTAAACTATCGCTAGTAATTAGCTTAGATGAATCTTCTATGTCCTCTTTTTGAGGGTAAAAGCCTAGAGAGATATTGATTACAGAAATTTGTTTCTGAATTTCTTCTACTGTCAGGTTATTTATCTTATTTAAGACCAATTCTTGACCATTGTAGTTTTGAATCGGTTTTTTTAGTTTAAAGTCACTTGATAAAATATTGCGAGTACCAATCTGATTGAAAAAGATTGGTATATCATTAATAAGCATATCTTGTACTTCGTATTTAATAATTTCTTTATCTTTAAATGGGTGCCCCCACATATTTTCAAATACTTTTTCTCTATCGAGCATGTCTTCTAGCAAATCAGGATGATTAGAATGTTGTAAAATATTCCCATACTGACTAGTGTCTCTCACAATAACTCGCACGATTTTATTTTCAGCAGAATTTATTATTGAGATTAAATCATCTTTATTGTTAAGTGCGATATCACATATATTCCTAAAACCTTTTAATAATTCATTAACGAAATTCTTATACCCAATTTTTTTATTTGAATTCTCTAGATAAGGAATATTATTAGAATCAGTAGTAGAAAATTCCAAATACTCATATCTCATCTGATCTGTTCCTACATTGATAGGTTGTAATATCTTTTTGTTAATTTTTATTCCTTTTCCATCTAGTGCACTTAAATCCATACCTACTATATCTTCTCGATCGCTTGGCGCATTGTAAGGTAATAACATTGTAGAAGTCACATTTTGAAAGATACGTAAAAATGATTCTTGAAAGATAGAGTCATTTTCAATTGCATGAGTTATAGGTTGCTGAAAAAGAGTCTCTAAATCTATTACAATTGGATGCTCACCATTCGCTATAAGGTTTTCCATATGGATATCAGAAGCGTTTAACAAATATAGAACGCCGATTAACTGACCAAACCTTTGGTAATATTTAGCGAATTGGTTCTCTTCGGTACATCCTTCATATGAAATATATTCTTCAAAAGCATAGTGTTTAGTATATAAGCCTTGAATAGTTTTCATCTCTAAAATATTTTCGTTATTGTTAAAATAACTAATAATCTTATTATAAGTTGTACTTAATTCTATATTTTTTGGTTTGTATACAACTTTATGTACATCATTAAATGTTAGCTCTATAACGGTATTTCCTTTATTATGTGTATCGCCTTGTCCTATCTTCATTTTTGTTAATAAAAGAGGTGGTTCTATATTAAATTTCTCTAATATTTGGCTTTCATGCTTTCTTATTCTTAAAAATAAATTCTTTATATTTTCAAGAAAATTGAATGTTATCGTAGTTAAAATTCTAGTTAATACAATATATTTGTCATAAAAGCTAATTAATTTTTTCTTTGATTTATATTGGCTAATAAAAGACAAAAATCTATCTTCAGAGGTTTCTCCAATTAGTTTATTATTATCTCTATCTAAGTTTAACTCTAAAATTATTGATTTTTGTGCAATTTCTAAAATTGAAACAGCGAATTGTTCCACCATTTCTTTAATAGTGTTTTCTGAAAAATTACTGTAATAGTTTTCATGAGATGATAACTCAGTAGTTTCTTTATACACAAAATCGATAAATGGCCTCAGTATAAATAGCAGACCAGCATTTTCCTTGTTCAAAATCCGACCTTCATCAAGATTCTCTATAATTTCACTAAATTGTTGATACCATAGGCTATTTAGGACTTTATGCTTGTACAAATTTATAAGTTCTTCATCAGGATTTTTTTCTACAGCTAATGAAAAAATATTTTTGTCGTAATGATTAAGCTTCAACATTTCATTAAAGTCTTCATCAGATAAAATACTCATTTCAGAACGCCAATTTGTTAAAGACTTATGGTGAGGTTGGTGTGTCGCCTCCCACTCCTTAATTAGATTATAACGTTCCCTTATATTCAGTGAGTTATGTACATTTGTTAACATAATGTAATTCCCTTCTAATAGACAGTTGTTTTATTTATATAATCATTTAAAGTCTCACTATCAAATAAACCATTTTCTAACCAGTATCGATACTCAAAATTATCTTCAGGGTAAGCTCTAATAATAGATTTTAAAGTTTGAAAAGTTGCTTCATGCTTTTCATTTATTTCAACTTTAAAATCACTATCATTTAATAATTTAATGCTTTCTTTTAAACTATTAACAGATAATATATGTTCTTCTGGATCTTGATTTAAGAATACTTCAGAATTAACAATTGTAGCTCCCATGAAAGAAAACACTTTATATAAGTAGTCCTCAACTAAATCTCCACCATTACTTTCTGCAGTTACTATAGTAATTACAGGTTTACACACTAGTTTCAATATATGACCCCAATAAGATAATCGATCAATAAAAATTTTCGCATCAGATGATACGTTATGGGAATAAACTGGAGTAGCAAAGATTATCAAATCAGCCTTTTCTAGGTATCTCTTTAATTCTTCACCATAGTCATTTTCTAGAGCATCTGAGGGGCAAAAGCCATTATTAAAACAGTTTTTACATCCTGTGGAATGAAGTAATGGCTTACTTATGGGGTCAAAAAGTTCTAGTTTAAAGTCTGGATAAATTTGATTTATATGTATTTTTAATTCATTTATAATTTGATTCGTACGTGATTGAGGGTTTCTCGATCCTGAGTAGAGTAATATATTTTTCATAAAAGCACCTCATTAAAAATTTCTCTATAAAAAGATTGAGATAATTCTAAAATTATCTCAATCTTTTGTTTTACTATTTATTATCCTTACCACATCTGAATTCAGCCGATGCTATGTAAGAAGCTACAAAACTTGCTAAAAGTGTAGTTGCAGGAGTAGTGCGTGGGGTCACCCCAGAAGCACCATAAATGTTTTCCATTTCGGATTTATTAAGTTTTTTCATGCTTAGACCTACCGTATGTTCAGTAGTTTTAGACATTGTAAACACTCCTTACCCTAGGCAATCTTTATTGTAAGATACCAAACCACTAATAGCAGAGATAGTAGATGCACATTTTGCACTACTGATTCTAGAAACTACGATTACTGTTGGATGAGTCCTAGTATCCACCCCAGAAGCACCATAAATGTTTTCCATTTCGGATTTGTTAAGTTTCTTCATGCTTAGACCTACTACGTTTTCTTTTAAATTACTCATACTCTCAACCCTTCTTTCCATTTTTTTAGAAATAATTGTAATTTGTTGGTACCTGAGCACCTACAGGACCCATTATATTTATAAAAATTACTTTTTTCAACCCAAATATAGGAAAAAAATAAAGAGATGGAAAGAGAAAAAAATTCACAAAAAATATACATTATAGTTATTATTTTACTATATAAATGTAAATAAAATAATAATTATGTAAATATTGGGATTGTAATATATCTTTTAACCCTCTCTAAAAAAGAACCTAATTCACTATTTAATGGAATTTTATTCCATTTATTTTTTTTAAAAAAACACTATCATAACAACCAACATCGTTAATTGTCAAATAAAGTATATATTTGTTTTTTATAAAAAAACTCAAAAAAAAATTACTTTTGAGTTTTTTTAAAAATTGTATTATTATAGAAATTTTGGATTGTTTAGTTAAATTTCTATGGTTTCCTTCGAAATTAAGGAACTAATCTGTTTTTTTTGTAAAAAAAGCTGCAAAATCAATTTAAAGATTTTGCAGCTTTTTTATTCTGAATATGAACAAATATATATTAATTTAATTTTAAACTTAAACATTTAAATAATTATTTGAAAGAAATAATTTGAACAAATACTTTCGCTTAATAATGTTCAAATACTTCGTCAATACTTTTTTCTAAAACTTTGCAAATCTTAAAGGCAAGTTCTAATGAAGGGCTATACTTATTTTTCTCAACTGCAGATATTGTTTGTCTTGTAACACCTACTAATTTAGCTAATTCATCTTGAGAAATATCCTTAGCAGCTCTATACATTTTCATCTTATTATTGAGCATTTTTTCACCTCATGATGCTTTTAGTTTACCCCATTTTTTTATTTAAAATGAATATGAATAACGAGTTAACAAGTGACATTAACGCTATGATAATTACAAGGAAGTTAAACACATTCTTAGGATCAATATACCCGTTTAAATAAAAGATTGAAAAAAAACCTAACAAAATATAAGTGAATGAGAATGAATACTTGGAAGATTTACCTATAATTTTTTCACTTCGCTCGTCCTTTTTGTTTTTATCTACATAATAGGCCCAATAAAAAATAGATAATAATAAAACAGCAGTGCCAATTTTAGCTATTACGGTTAACATAAAACACCCCTCCAATTAATAACTATATACAGTATATAACTTTTTTTACAAAATGTAAAATTTTTTTTACTATAGGTTAATTTTATTTTACATATATGATATCTTAGGAAAGGAAATAAATAACTTTAAAGTTTATGTTTCTATAGTCTAATCAACAAATATTTAATTCTAGGAGGGCTATTATGCTTTTTTTAAAAAAACCAACTATCATTATTTTACTTTTAGCCGTTTTATCATTTTTTAGTGGTTTGTTAGGGGACGGAGTGAAATCAATTGTCATAGAAGTATGGACTTTGGTTCTAATTTGGTTCATTGCTGTGACGACACATGAAGTAGGTCACGTCTTATTTGGACTAATAGCGAAACTAAAATTTCAATTTTTAGTCGTAGGGCCAATTACAGTTCGTTCAGTAAATAATAAGCTTAAAATCTCTGAAAATAAATCATGGTTATATTTCGGTGGAATAGTATTATTTTCACCATATTCTTTTGAAGATCAGAGTCTTTCTAAAAAATGGGCTATTATGACTGTTGGTGGACCTCTAATTAGTTTATTTAACTTTTTATTATTTTTCAGTTTATACAAAATGATAGGATCTAATTATCTCTTGAACTTTTATGTTTTGCACTTTTTAATACTGATAGCTACTATTATTCCCATTAAAACAAAATCCTATATGACCGATGGTGCAATGTTTTTAATTCTTTTAAAAAATAATAATAAAGCAAAACAACACTTATTTAATGTACTAATAGCGAAAGAACTTCTCAGTGATAAACGACCTAGAGATTGGCAACCTGAAATAATCAATGTATGCTGTGAGCAAAATAAGGTTATTGAGGATATAAATAAAAAAATTAGTGAAGTTACACTATTATTTTACTACTTTGCAGATAAAGGAAAATTTGAAAAAGCACGCAACATTTTAAAACCTATTAATAAGGAGTCTATTTCTAATAATATTGCACTGGGTTTTTTACATAGCTCATACATAGCATGTGAATTCTTAGACAAAGAAGAGCAATGTGACTTAGAAAATATGACAACTCATTTTCAAGCTGTATCTAAATTCGATTTGTATTCTTATTACAGGTCGCTTGCTATTATTAAATATTTAGAAGAGAATCATGAAATAGTTTTGAAATATGTACAAAAAGCAGAAAAAGAACTGACAACTGCAGAAAAAGGCACTTTAGGCTTTTGGAGTGTTGAACGTCAGTTATTTGAGGATATAAAAGTAATAATTTTAAATGAAGGCAAAAGAATAGATATTGAATTGTAGTAAGATTCTTCGTTTAACATGTCCAGTTTTAGATATTACGTAGAATATTGGAATAAATCCTAAACCATAACTAAAATTATATTAAAAAGGCATCATATAGTGATTATTGGAAAGCATTCTTAACACTCATTCAAAGATTCATTTTGCGAACAGGATAAATATCACTTAAACAGTGCTAGTTTAATTGTCTATATAAGAGTTTTAAAATAGGTATATTCTAAGTTAGGAGTATTTTAAATGGGATTATTGAGTATAAGGGATTTGGAAAAAAGTATCGGAAATAATATTTTATTTTCTTGTGTGAATTTAGAAATTGACAAGGGAGAAATTGTTGCAATTAGGTGTAACCATGGACTTGGTAATCAACTTATAAACATGATAACAGGAAATTTACCAGTATCAACTGGTGAAATACTGCTTAATAATATTTCTTTAAATACTAATTTTAAAAAACTCTGTAGGAATGTCGGGGTAGCTTTTTTAGATGAATTATTTTATGAACGGCTTAATTCAAAACAATACCTCGCTTTTTTTAAACAGCTTTACCAAGTAGAAGCAGATATTGATTCTTTACTTAAAGAAGTCGGGCTACTAGAGAGGAAAAAGATTAAAATAAATAACCTTACTTTTTCTGAGAAAAAACGCCTACAGGTTGCTAGAGTTATTTTACCTCAACCTGATCTTATTATATTTGAAGAACCTAATCAAAATGTTGATATAGAAAGTAAAATAATTATTCAAAAAATAATTACAGAATTAGGAAAGCAACAAAAGGCTGTTTTAATAATCACTAGTTATTTTGAAAATGCTATTACCTTAGCTGACAATGTATATGGCTTAGATAAAAATGGTTTTAAAAAAATTGAAGTGATAGATGAAAATAAAGAATCAATAATAAATAGCTTTCTAAAAGAAACAAATACTGAAAAAGCAACATTTAAAAATAATGCATCTTTGTCATCAAGTAATTCTAAAAAAAAAGAACCACTGTCTTTAACTATGCAAGTGCGATTTGAGAAGATCCCTGCCAAAGTAAATGAAAAAATTATTTTATTTAATCCAACTGAAATTGAATTTATCGAGAGTAACGAAGGCGTTGCAAACTTACATGTTAATGGAGAAGTTTTTCCATGCTCATATACTTTAAATGAATTATTCAATCGATTGGAGGCATTTGGATTTTTTCGATGCCATCGTTCTTATATTGTAAATTTACAGAGAGTTAGAGAGGTAATCACATGGACCCGAAACAGTTACAGTCTAATCCTTGATGATCATAAGAAAAGTTCAATACCTTTATCCAAAGGTAAATTAGGTGAATTAAAAGAAATTATTGGATTTTAATTTACAAATAGAACACCTTTTACGTCTTTATTCAATTATTCAACAGGAAGATGTGGGTTATTCATCCTTTAAATAGATCGTTTTATCGTTAAATATACTCTCTTTAAGCTGATTTTAATGTGAATATTCTTATTAATAGTTAGACTAAATTTTGTAAAGATATTCAATTTAAAGATGAGTTAAGGGGATGTGGAGATGGAAAATATAATAGAAGTTAGAAATCTAATTAAAGCATTTAGTAATAAAGTCGTCCTAAAAGACATTAATTTCGAGGTTCGAAAGGGTGAAATATTTGGTTTTCTAGGACCAAGTGGTTCTGGAAAAACTACAACTATAAAAATACTAACTTCGCAATTACTACATACTAAGGGTGAAATTAATATTTTTAATCAATCTTTGGAAAAACAAAAAAATAATTATTATCTAAAAAAGTTTGGTATCTTGACAGACAATAGTACTCTGTATGATCGGCTTTCTGTTTACGATAACCTTCTCTTGTACTGTAAATTATACGATGTAAGTAACAAACGCATTGATGAAGTATTAAAAGATGTAAACCTCCTTAAAGACAAAAAAACGGTCGTGCTAAAGCTTTCCAAAGGAATGAAACAACGTGTTTTACTAGCTCGAGCCTTACTTCATAAACCGGAAATATTATTTTTAGATGAACCAACCTCTGCACTTGATCCAGTGAATACTAAACATATCTATGAGGGACTGAAAAGGTTGAATAAAGAAGGCACTACTATCTTTTTAACTACTCATGACATGTCTGAAGCAGAGGAACTGTGTGATAGAGTAGCATTCCTTGATCAAGGAAAAATAAAATTATTAGATAGCCCCCGAAATTTACGTTTAAAGTTTAGTAAAGGGTCTATTTCTCTTATCTTAAAGGATGGGAAAACCCTGACAGTAAAAAATGATGAAGAAGGTGGAAAACAAATTAATAATTATATGACTAATGGTGAACTAATTTCTATACATTCAAACGAGCCGACTTTAGGAGATATTTTTGTACAATTAACAGGGAGTGAACTATAATGACTTTTTCTTTGAAAAGAGTAAATGCAATATTAATTAAAGATTGGAAAGATCTTTTAAAAAACTCATACATTCTTGTTACTTTAGCCCTACCATTAATATTTGCAGTGATGTTAAGAAAGCTTGGAGCTGAAGGACCTCTCGCTATATTTTCAATAAATTTTGCACTTGTAATCTCTGGGTGTTTTGTTCAGGCTGCAATGGTAGCCGAGGAAAAAGAAAAAAATACTTTAAGAGGTCTTTTATTGTCACCAGCTAGCACACTAGAAATTTTAATTGGAAAAAGTGCTTTATCAGCAATTGTAACTATTGTTGTAATCATTGCTTCTATCTTTCTTAGTGGATTTGAAACTCCTTCTATACTCTTATTTTCGTTAAATATCTTCCTTTGTTTGATTTTTTATATTACTCTTGGAACTTTATTAGGTTTACTTTCAAAAACTGTAATGGAAACTACAATCATAGGTATGCCCGTATTGATGATATTTGGAGTTGGTTCCCTATTAAAAAGCGCTGTTGATAATAAAATATTGTTGAAAATTATTAGTGTTTTACCTAATGAACAATTTGATGCCATATTATCAGAATTAAATACAAAAGGTGGATTTAATGATTTGATTAGTCATTTTTTAATCCTTATTACCTGGGCAGTTCTAATGATTTTGATAACTTTTTATACATATGGAAAACGTAGATTTGATAAATAATCTTTTTTACTAATAAGTCTCCTCATAGAGCTTTAAACTTAAAGAAGTCGCTAGTTATTTTGGTTACAGCATTGAACATGCGCACCGAGCGCTTGACGATGTGCTAGCTGTACAACAGATAATATGAAGAAAGAAGAGAACACCAATCCTTTTAAAAGAAAAAACAACCTACGTTTAATCTTGAGGTGTTTTTTTTTGTTCAATTGATATGGTGACTTTTGTAAATAGAACAAGTTTACTTACGATTAAGCAAAAGGAGTAATGAAAATAATGATTGGTTTCTCAATTCTTTCAGGTGAAAAATCCTTTTTTGCTATCTATAACACTTATTATAATAACTAACTTTATATAGCAAGAAAATAAAAGTTTCTAAAATGATGAAATTTTAACCGAGTAATCAAAAGATATAGATGAAACCAAAGACAATTTCCTCAGAGAGCGTTTCTCTGCATAATAGATACATATATTTGATGCTCTTCCCCCTAAATCATTTAATGAATAAATAAATTATGCTCCTAAGGGATCTACTCAACCAAGCTTGTTACTTCTTTTGTTTTAGCTTCCATCAGCATCTAATCATCACCTACTGTGGTAGATTTTCTTTTTGGTCTATCAAGGTAAACATGCAACCTTACTGCGGTAGCTACTTATTATCTAAAGAATAACTACTTCGTTCGGTAATCAGTATCTACTTCGTTAGCGTTACTGCGTTAATACAGGCTTTATATACGTATTGGAGCTAATTTTGGAATCTGTAAGGAAGCTGAGCCGGAGAGGCGAATGGGGCGACCGGATGCACTTTTTTGAAAAATGCTATACACCAAATACGAAAAAATAAACATTTTACGAAGTAACGCACCTGAACAGCAAAATGAATTGTTTTAAAACAATCAAGTAGAGCATCATACTTTTAGTTATCCTTCTAAAGTGGTTTCTTATTAGAGAAATAGAGCCATTCTTTATAAAACCACATCAAATGATTGTGCAAACTGTTAAAACAACGTATTCTTAAACTAGAAAAGCAATAAAAAACGCATAAAAAAGGCTTTGTTTCGCGTTTATTTAGCTGATGGAGGAAATTGGTTATGCAAGATAAAATATAGGTTATCGAGGCTAAAAAAGAGGCGTTGGAACGTCAATTAAAAGCAATCAGTAACGATTACTTTGATAATCCTGAGATAGTTGCACAGCTTGAGCTTGCGATTCGTATTTATGAAGATGTTCTTTCTATCCTTAGTGAACCCTCAGAAGAAGAAAAAAGCTGGGTAGATACCTTAGATGGTCCTAGTTTAAAAGAAAGTGATATCGCTAATTTAAAGGGTTTTAAAAAAGAAAAAAACGGAGTCATTACCTTTCAATTTACCATTCATGGAGAAGTGCATGAAGCGACTGCAACTTACGTGGAGAACGTACTTAACTTGAATACTGTTTCAAAGGTTGGAGAAGAAGACATGATTTCTTTATCTTCCAACAAAGATGGCATCCGAAACCTCCTGCATATTGAACTGCTTTTAAATAGCATCATTGGAACGCAGCGTACTTTTTCAAGCAACCCATAACCCCATGTTATAACTAAATAACATGGGGCTTTTTAATTAAAAAAGTCGTTGATATCTTTGTTTTTATCAATTTTTTTCACCGTATCTATGATTTTTTTTAGTATTTTAGGTGTCGGTATGTAATCTTTCTTATTACACAAGCGCCAAACAGTATTACGTGAAACCTTTGCCCGTTCTGCAAACTCTGTTTGCTCAATACCTTCTCTGTCGAGCCACTTGCCGAATTTGCTACGTTTTGGATTATTCCATGGTAACATTTCTACATCACTCCTTTTCTATTATCCTGTCCAATTTTCACCTACTTTAACCTGCTTTCATCTAGGTGAAGCGAAAAGTGGGCATAAAGAGGCAAATTTCGAATAGAATAGAAGAAATTAAGCCAATTTGTGTATCTTGTCGATATTTTTGTCATAGACATATAGCATGAATACAGTTAAGACCGCCTTATACACTAATACTTAATGGGCGGTCTTTGTTGTGGGTATGTTATGATTTTTAACTACTTAAAAAAATAGAAAATCTTACTTAAAGGAGAGTCACCTTCCTTACAATGATAAAAAAGCTATCTTTATATTGGAATATTTTTTTCATTTTTTATATCTATTCCCAGTAATCTTACCAGATATACACAAAAATATGATCAATAACTCAAGTTGAACCTAATGGATAGTAAGTTAAACTTGAGTTATAAGAAGCAAATTTTGATATAGAATAAGTGAACTTAATAGATTAATGGGTTTAACTAACAATACCAAAGTCTTTGTTAATCTAATTTATGTTGAACTAAAGGTTAACTAAAACAGTGATATATCATCGTTATGCTATGTGTATAACGCTATAGTGGTTGTAATGGGTTATGCTACAAATTTTCATTAAACGTTATTTTAACAAACTTCATTAACCGATACATCGCTATAACGAGTATTTTTAATTGAAAAATATCTTTTAATCGCTATAACGTAGAAAAGAAGAATGTGGTAGTATAAAAAAACAAAAAAACCTCAGATTGCCTCTGAGATTTAAAAAGGGTTTATGAAACGTATTTTAGATTTTATATTTAACTATGCAAGTAACAAAAGAGGTTTTACCGTTCCCTTATGTTCTCCCAAACAAACGAGCGATAAAACCTTGTTTCTTTTGCTCCTCTAATTTATCTGTAGCAGCTGCGATAAGTTTCATGGATTCATTCTGTTCTTCCCGTTGCTCTTGAAGCATTCTTATACCTTCCATAAGCCGATTATCGCGCTCCATTAACCTTTTATCCT
>Ga0209025_1002120_pt1 | contig 22339 bp, 26 predicted proteins | sample AraplaMF_Col_mLB_FD_184256 | JGI IMG/M metagenome (GOLD analysis project Ga0209025, IMG submission 184256) | Arabidopsis root microbial communities from the University of North Carolina, USA - plate scrape MF_Col_mLB (SPAdes) (version 2) | ecosystem: Host-associated > Plants > Roots > Endosphere... | reverse complement strand
TTACAGCTTCCATCATAGTACAATTACTACAAATGGACGTTATACCTAAATTTTCGGAATGGGCAAAGCAAGGTGAAATGGGCCGTAAGAAGTCAGCTCAATTTACTCGATACTTTACAATCATTCTCGCATTCATACAATCCATTGGGATGTCTTATGGTTTTAATAATATAGCAGGTGGACAATTAATAACAGATCAAAGCTGGACTACATACTTATTTATTGCGACAGTTTTAACTGCAGGTACCGCATTTTTACTTTGGTTAGGTGAACAAATTACCGCTAACGGAGTAGGTAATGGTATTTCGATGATTATCTTCGCAGGACTTGTTGCGGCGATTCCAAATGTTGCGAATCAAATTTATTTGCAACAATTTCAAAATGCAGGCGATCAATTATTCATGCACATCATAAAGATGGTCTTAATTGGTCTCGTAATTTTAGCGATAGTTGTTGGCGTTATTTACATTCAACAAGCTGTGCGTAAAATACCGATTCAATATGCAAAAGCTGTTTCAGGAAACAATCAATATCAAGGAGCAAAAAACACTCATTTACCTCTTAAAGTAAATAGTGCTGGTGTAATTCCAGTTATCTTTGCTTCCGCATTTTTAATGACGCCGCGTACAATTGCGCAGCTCTTCCCTGATTCAAGCGTATCGCAATGGTTAGTTGCAAATCTTGATTTCGCACATCCAATTGGAATGACGCTTTATGTCGGTCTTATCGTTGCTTTCACATACTTCTATGCATTCATTCAAGTGAATCCTGAACAAATGGCTGAGAATTTGAAAAAGCAAAATGGATATGTACCTGGTATTCGTCCTGGTAAATCAACAGAACAATATGTAACTAAAATTTTATACCGTTTAACATTTATCGGCGCAATTTTCTTAGGTGCAATTTCAATTTTACCGCTCGTATTCACGAAAATTGCTACATTACCACCTTCTGCACAAATTGGTGGTACAAGCTTACTTATCATCGTCGGTGTAGCACTTGAAACGATGAAGACGTTAGAAAGTCAGCTTGTGAAGCGTCATTATAAAGGCTTTATAAAAAAAGCAAATTAAGTAAAAAACACAGTTGGTTATTTTTCCAACTGTGTTTTTAATTCTACTACCTCTAATTTCCCCACTAATGTATCAATCACTTTTTCCAAGTTCATTATTTTTTCTTCTAAGGATTGAATGCGCTTATTGCTCTCGTCTACATCATTATATTTTAAATTATCATCGGAGACTTTGAACTGCTCCCCTAATTCGGAAGTGATATCTTTAATAGTTGATTTTGATTTTTCATCATTACTGGTTGTATTTGATTTTAATTCAAATTGAAGTTCATATGTATTTCCAGTTACTTCTTTCGCTATTTGCGAAATTAAATCTTTATAAGACTTTTTAACCCACTCTTGTTGAAATTCATTTTTAAAATAAATGATCAATGAATTTTCATTTATTCTGGCTGTCGTTTCTTTGACCCATGTTTCATATGATGGTCTCGAAATTGTTAATTGCATTTTATCTTTTATTTTATTCCAAATTGTACTGGATTCCTCTTGTCCGGAAGTGCGATGATTATTTTGCACGTGATGAGTCTGTGCTATAGAAATGGCGTTTAATTCTATTTCGAACCAAATTTGGTATTCTTCATTTGTAATTTTCTGTACGGTACTTGAAATTATATTTTTATACTCTCCTTCCAGCAAATCACGATGAAAAGCATCTTCACAAAAGATTATTAATTTATTATCTTCTATTGTAGCATTTGTATTTCTAATCCATGTCATAAATGTTTTCTCAGCTACTTTTGGCCTTAATGCTTTCTTTACTTCATCCCAGCTATTAAGCCTTTCTTTTTGAACATCTTTCAACTTAGATGGTTCGTCATTACATAGATCAAACTGAATTTCAAACGTCGTATTAAACATTTCTCTTAATGTATGAAATACTAATTCTTTGTAATGAGATTCTAACCAGTCACGTGCAAATTCATTCAGACAATAAATTGTTAATATATCATCCTCTAAATAAACAGTAGTATTAGTAAACCAAGTTTCATATGATGGTTTTGAAATTTGTGATCGAATTTTTTCCTTTACTTCAGTCCAATTTATTTTCATAATAACTCCCCTCTTTTTACAGTTCTCTTTCATATAGCTTAATAATATTACGCCTTTCCAATAAATAAAGTCAATCCGTATCATAAATAAAATTCAAGCAGCCCTGTTTTATACAGGGCTGCTTCTTTATACAACTACATTTCCTTCTCAAATAATCTTCCTTGTTTGAAATACATACGGAGTGTGGATCGATTAGCTAAAAATACACCAACCAAAATAAAACAAGCACCTATTCCCATTGTAGGGTTTAAAGGTTCTCCTAATATGATGTATCCAACTATAATAGCAATTAACGGTGATACATATAACCACGTTGATGGGAATACAGGGTTCGTTTTTGATAAGAGCCAATAATATAATCCGTGCCCACCAATTGATCCGATAAAGATGAGATATAAAATAGGCCACTGTACGCTCCATGAAGCTAATACAGTTACATTCGGCTGTTCTACTATGACAGATACGATTAGTAATAAAACTCCTCCGTAAAACATTTGAATACCATTAATGAGAAATGGTGATACACTTTGTAAATCCGAAAGTATTTCTTTTGAGCGAATAGAGCCTATTCCGTAAAATAACTCTCCTACAACTAAAACAATACAAGCAATACTCCATATGAAACTTACTTCTTGGTGCATTCCTGGTAAAGAAACAAAAACAACACCTGTTAGTGCAATAATTAAAGCTACGAGTTGCTCCTTTTGTAATTTTGTCTTATTTCTCTTTGCTTGTAATAACAAAATCATCATCGGTCCCGTAGCAGAAAGCACAGCAGCTAATCCTGAAGAGATATATTGTTCCGCCCAGTACAATGTAGCGAATGTCATAAACGTTAAACAAAATCCAGCATATATGATACGTTTTGAAAATACATATGGCATAATTTCTTTGCGCTTTAACTTAAATATAATCATAAGGATTACGCCTGCTAAAAAGAAACGAATTCCTGCTGAAAATAACGGGGGCGCTCCTGCTTCAATTCCGATTTTTATCGTTAAAAATGTTGTTCCGAATATAATACATACTAAAATATAATTGAAAATGACCATTTTCCTTCCTCCTTTTTACTCTTACCATGAGTATAGAAGGTACGGTGTATAACAGTGTATATATGTATATAACAGTTACCTAAAATCATAGTTGATTCTCTTTATATTTTTCGCTTTAATTAAATAAAAATGAAAAAGGTGAAACCATGAAAATTGTCCTTCGTAAAGAATCCAACATACCGTATTACCAGCAAATATATATGCAAATCGTTGAAAGGGTACAAAGTGGCATGCTTTCACATGGTGACGCACTTCCATCTTTACGCTCTATGGCCGAAGATTTACAGATTAGCCTATTAACTGTGCGTAAAGCATATAAGCAGTTAGAAAAGAAAGAATATATACGCATTGAGCAAGGGAAAGGTGCTTATATACATAAACATGTAAAGAAAAATTTCAAACCAATTCCGTTTAAATGGCAACAAACGAAAACGATTAATGTTATGCGATCTCAATATGCAATGAATCAGCACCGGAAATATTACGATTTTTCACAAGCGATTTTATATCCTCGCTTATTACCAAATCCATTCTTGGCAGACGAAATGCATAAAATACTTGATAAAGACCAGATGATCCTAGCAACTTATGGGCCAGTTCAGGGTGATTATGAACTGCGAGTTGAAATAGCAAATTACTTAAATGAACACCAGAAATTACTGACAGACCCATCTCAATTATTAATTACAAGCGGAGCACAACAAGGAATTGATTTAATTGCTCAAACATTATTAAAACCTGGTGATATTGTATTAGTGGAAAGTCCTTGTTACAGTGCTGCACTTGATATTTTCATCAATAAAGGTGCTAAAATTATACCAGTTTCTCTTGATAATCATGGAGTTCGCTCCGACTTAATCGATGATATTTGTCAAAGTAAAAATCCCGTATTATTGTATACGAATCCAACTTTCCAGAACCCGACTGGTACAGTAATGAGTAAGGAACGAAGAATGGAACTTATCGAACTAGCGGAGTTATATGAGTTTTTTATAATTGAAGATGATTCTTTCGGGGAAATATATTTTGAGGATGCTACTGTTCCCTCTCCTATCAAAAATTTTGATACAAACGGCCACGTAATATATATAAAAGGATTTAGTAAAACGTTAGCACCGGGACTACGTATCGCAGCACTTATTGCCGAAGGTCCTATTTTTGAATGGTTATACGCTGTAAAAGGTTCAATGGATATAGGTAGTCCTTTATTAACGCAAAAAGCACTCCTTCCTTTTTTACGTGCAGAACGTATGAAAAATCATTTAGAAAAATTACGTACGGCTTTACAAATTAGACGTGATATAACTATTGATATTTTATCACCACTTAAAGATGTACACTTTGAAATACCAAATGGTGGCTTTAATTTATGGATTACACTTCCTGATACGATAGATCCCTTTACCTTATTACAAAAAGCAAATGAAGTAGATGTTTCTTTTTTACCAGGAACAGCTTGTCTATTACATAACGAAAGAAATAATAACAAATTAAGGATTAGCTATTCCATGTTAAATGAAAAAGATATGTTGATTGGTTTAGAGAAATTACATGATACAATACGATACAGCACATTTTTGAAGTAATATCACATATCCACCGAAAAATAACATTCCTAAATCTACATTTCAGGATGTTATTTCTCGGTGGATAAATTTAATTTTTTCTACAAGTCAATATCTACATTTTCATTGCACCTTAATTACAATCTTACCTCTAACATGTTGACCTTCACTCAAAATATGAGCTTCTCTAATTCCTTCTTCATTAAACGGCACAACTTTACTTATAATTGGTTTTATTTTTCCGTGTACAATTAATTTTGATAATGCTTCTAATTGCTTTCCGTTTGGTTTTAGCCATAAAAAACCTGATTTTATCCCTTTTTCTTTTTGAATTGGCTCATGAACAATCGAAACTAAAACACCACCAGATTTTATAATTTGAAAGCTTTTTTCTTGTACTTCCCCACCTATTGTATCTAATACAATATCGAAATTTGATAGTAGTTCTTCAAATTTATCTTTTCTATAATCAATAACGAGATCTGCTCCTAAAGACTGTAAAAACTCTTCATTCTTACTACTTGCAGTTGTCGCAACAAAAGCTCCAAATGATTTTGCGATTTGGATTGCCAAACTTCCAACTCCACCAGCTCCAGCATGAATGAGTACTCGGTCATGTTCTTTTATTTTTGCGTAATCTACAAGACTTTGCCACGCTGTAAGTCCTGCAAGAGGAATAGAAGCTGCCTCTTCGAAACTTAGATTAGTAGGCATGTAAGATACTAAATCCGATTTTACTGTAATGAATTCAGCATAAGAGCCCTTCCCTATATTTTCAGGTTTCGTAAATACTTTATCTCCTACTTTGAAGCACTCTACCTCTTCCCCAACTTCTTCAATAACCCCAGCTACATCTAACCCTAAAATGATTGGAAATGAAAACTGTAACTGTTCTTGTAAGTCTCCCTTTCTAACTTTCCAATCAACTGGATTAACAGATGTTGCGAGAATACGTATCAATACCTCGTTACCTTTAACAATTGGTTTTAAAACTTCTCTTTCTTTTAATTCTTCAACATTACCATATTGATCTATTACAATTGCTTTCATTTCTACTCCCCCTTGCTGTTTATTTTAATAACTTACAAATATTTCTCAAAATTTTTTGCCTTGAATTATCATAAACTTATTTTTGGGGGTAATTACGTATGAAGCATTATGAATTCCAAAACGAAACTTACACACACGTTAGAATCATTCAAAATTGCATTTAAAATTAAATTCAAAAGAAATGGGGAGAACTCTATGACTGAAAAGATATTTAAAATAAACGGGATTGATATATGTACAGAAAGCTTTGGTAACCCTAAAAACCCAGCTGTTTTATTAATTATGGGTGCTACGTGTTCAATGGTTTATTGGGCTGAAGAGTTTTGTGAACAGTTGGCTAACACAGGGAAATTTGTTATTCGTTTTGATAACCGTGATGTGGGACGCTCTGTTGTATATGAACCTGGAACTTCCAATTATACAGTTACAAATATGGCTGAAGATGCAATTGGAGTACTAGATGCTTATCATATTGATAAAGCACATCTATTTGGTATGTCATTAGGTGGTATGATTGCTCAAATTGCTGCCGTAAACCATCCCGAAAGAGTTTTATCGTTAATATTACTAGCTACAAGTGTGATAGGCTCTGACAATAACACGCGCGATTTACCCCCAATGGATGAAAGAATTTTAACACACCACGCAAATGGCGCGCATTTGGATTGGACAAATGCAAATGTTGTGGCAGAATATTTTGTTTCAGGATCTCGCTTATTATGTGGATCAAAACGAACATTTGATGAAACTATGGTTTATACACAAGTAAAGCAAGAAATAGCACGTGCAAACAATCTATTAAGTATGTTTAATCACGCTTTACTTCGAGGTGATGATGCTTATGAAGGAGTACTTCATTCGATACATGCACCTACTTTAGTCATTCACGGAACAGACGATACAGCACTCCCTTTTGAACATGGTCTCGCACTTATTGATGAAATTCCTAACTCAGTCCTATTAACCCTTGAAGGCGCAGGACATGAAAACCATCCCGATGATTGGGAAGACATCATTCATGCTGTTACTGAACATACATCTAATATATAGGTAAATAACGAATAGAAGGGGCACACCACAATTTGTGCCCCTTCTATTCGTTACATGTAAAAAAGCCCATCACTGTATCCGTATGTATAGTGATGGGCAATACTTATATTTTTCTATGTTTAAAAAAATGGACAATCTAATTGATCAACAGATTCCCATGATTTTTTTTTTATATTTTCGGTGGATTTATTAGCTTCTAGTGGCACGTTTTTAAAGGGATTTACTTCGACCTTTAATACGGATGATGGCTCCACGTATAGTGTGAAAACATGGCTACTTGGTATAGCTTTTGACACATCAATATCTCCTACTTGTTTAAAGAGTTGCTGTGCTGCAAAGAAAAAGAAATTAGTTGGGTTTGATTGTTTATTCAGCCATGCAATCATTTCAGGTGATACTGATTTATGAATATTGATTTTTACTCGATCACCACGTTTATATCGCCTAGATCGCATACTTCCACCAACTAACTTATTGTTAAGTTTGTAAACCCTAACTCTTTTTGCTTATGCTCTCTATATTTTGGCGAACAAGTGTAGACTAATAATCCACGTGCATTTGTAAATAATGGATTATCTACAAAGATTACATTTGTTAAACGCCCTTTTTGTTTTAAAATCATTTTCAGGCTATTTTTAATAATAACCGCGCCCCCACCATAAATAAATACGTATGGATCGTCCTTCATATCATCAATTTTGTTTATGATATCCGTTGCGACACGCGCTGCTAAACCTAATAATGCTGGTTGTGATTCTTCAACTAATAATGCATTTCTAGGGTGTTTATCATTTAAATAAATTTGATTGAATTCTGTAATGCTATCAATCGTCTTTGTTGGATACTTCCGGTTCCATCTCGTAATAATTTGTAGTAACGTTTCTTTCACACCGTATGATAAGCCTTTACTTAGTTGTGGTCTAAAGTTTACGCCTAGTGAAACTACTTCTTCTGTCGTCCCTGCGCCAATATCAAAAGATAATAGTGTTTTATCAACAAAATCAATTTCTGAAACTTGATTTTGTTCACATTCAATTTTATGTTTCACAACATTTCCTTCTTCATCATATACAATGCCCCACGTCCCAGAAGCGCCCTCAGGTAGGCATTTACAATATTCGATAGAAATATTAATTGTCACATCACGTCCATTTGGATAGTGGAATACAACTTTATGATTACCCATATAACGTTTTGCATTTTCCGCAGCTATTTCTTGTGTAATAAGCTGCATAGGAAGAGCAACAGATAAATCATAACGAATATTAATGTGACTAGAAGTTGGACTTTGGCGCATAGCACTTACTGCTAAACCAGATAGAATGGTAATAACCATTAACTCATCCGTTGATTTATTCGATTTCTTCTCAACCTCAGTACCTTTTAATTGATCTTGAATGACCTTTTTACCAACGATATACCGCACGTTATTTAACATTAACGATGGAGAACTAATGGTCACGTCAATGTGATTTTCTAGTTCAGATAATGAAACATCTCCCTCATCTAACAATCCTGTAGGCTCTCCTATATATAAAGAATATATACTCGGAATAAAAATAGGGTCTTGCCCTTTCACCATTAACTTCAAACCGTTATTTCCTGCATCAGCACCAGCTTTTAAAAGAATAGACATAACTACCCCCTAAATTAATCTGACATCCCTTCCAAATATATGCGAGCCCATTCTTTTACATTCAAATGTAATGTAATTTTTTATTAATCGTAAAAACAAAATATCATATTCTCGGCCCTTTATGTAAAAAGTATTTGACATAGAACTTTTCCGATTTTATACTATTAGTGTAAAGAGTTTTTTACAACTATGGAGGTGCTATTTCTAATATGAATCGTAAAAATTTCATTTTACTAACAATCGTTTTATCGTTACTTGGAGTACTTATACATGGAGCCTATAAATATATCACTGAAGGTGCGATTTTAGGCGGAACAATCTTCGCAAGTGCAATTATAATTAGCTACTTCATCAATCATATTACGTGGGGAGATCCCCACGGTGTATCAGAGGAAAGCCAAGATGAAATGGGACAGCAAATTAAATATAAAAGTTTTAAAGTTGCTTATTTTGTGCTAATATGCCTTATGTTTGTTATTTTAATATTGTCAGAAGGATTTGCATTCCTATTACTCGATGAAATAAAGAATCTTCCTCTCTTTATCGCAATTTGTTCTTCATTCTTTATTTATCCTATTGTCGAACTTATAGTCGCAAAACAATATAAATCAAAAGATGAGATTTTGTAAAGTGATAATAAAGTTATTTAATTTCTAACCTTTTAAATGAGTTTGTAGACAAATATAAATAATAAATTTGTTTACTAAATCCATTATTTCATCCCCAAATAATAAAGTATAAATTTTTTTTATTAGTCTTTATACCTAGCATAAATAAGATTATTCACTTTTATCGAAAGCCTTCATTTCACCTAATTTAAGTTCTTGACCTTAACTGTTTTCACATCTAATTTAATTAGTACCATTACGCTCTAACCCTTGTCGATTGAAATATTGTTCAATTAATTCTTTACCTGTTTTGATTGTTGTATAATACTGTCCTTCATATAATTTTCCTTCTGATGGATTATGAAAGGTTTCATATTTCTTTAGTTCTGTATCTTCATCAAATAACTTCTTTGCAACTTCTAAGTCTGATGTTTCAATTGCACCAAATACCCTACCTATATCATAAACGCTCTCTTCATCAAAACTCTCTTCTAGAAGATAGTGTTTATCCTCTTCTATAGGTGTTATCTTACCTTTTGTAAGTGAGTATAGGTGCTTCGTTTCTTCTACTTGTACCATGATAAAAATCCAACCAACTCTTACAACCGTACATGGTGCTATCCCCTCTAATGTAAGTGCAACTACTTTTTGGTCTTTCACAAATTTCCCCATCTTACCTACCCCTTAATTCGTTTGTTTTATACTATAACCATAGTCTCTTAAATATTTATCTGCTCTAAGTAATACGTCTCTAAGAGGTTTCTTTTCTGTAAATGTTAGTCTATTGTCAATCGTGTTCCAATATACTTTACCGTATTTCGTTACAGCTTCTACTTGAATATTGTCAGCATATCTTTTGTATCATAAAAAGCTTCTGTAAATCCTTCTGTAAACTTCTTGATATATTCAGATCCTACTACCATTGCTTGTTTAGTCGATTTATAATTGTAAACTCATAACGGATTCGTTCATGATAACTAGATAACAGTTTGCTCCAAAAAACTTATTGTCTACCATTCCATACTATACCCATTCTTGCTTTGCCTTTGAAAAATTATGCTTTTCTACACCTTGTAATAAATTGAAATTTTTTTATAGAGATAACCTGCATGGTTAGTTCTATATAAATTAAACAACTTGATTATCTCTTAACAAATTTTCTATATACAGAAAATCTAATCATTTTATATTTACATCCCCTCTACTATCGCTTTTAATTTATTCACAGTCCGCCAATTCCTTATCGTAGCTGGTGTATGTAACTTCTGGAACTGATTCATTAATTTAGAATTCCGAATGCTATTTTTGAAAAATAAATACACAACTTTTTCATGTATATAACAATCTTCTGTCTCATTTTTTTGTATAAGTAGCTGATCTTTTTCTGCTTCAGAAAGTTCATTTGCTAAGAAGGCAACCTGTATACTTTCCCCTTCTAGCAATGAATCGGCTCCATAGGGACATCTTTTTATAACATTTATAAATTCCTCATTTGTTCTTAACATGACTGGAACATCAAAACTAAAAACGTTTTTAATTTCAGATTGTATTCGTTCCTTTAGAAAATTAATATCTTCTTCAGATTCGAACACGATATTACCGCTTTGAATATATGTTTTTACTTGTTTTAACCCCATTGATTCAAACACTCGTTTTAAATCAGCCATTTTGATTACCTTATGCCCGCCTACATTAATTCCTCTTAGTAGTGCAATATAAATCGTCATATCATTTCTCCTTATTCAAATGTGTTTCATAAATGATGTAAAGTGATAATAAAGTTATTTAATTTTGTTCAACGAAAGCACCTGTTTGTTGAACAAATAGTGCTTTCGTTATAGAGATGTTGACTTTTTAAATAAAGGTATGCACCCTCCACTAGGCCCATAAGCAACTCCAATTTTTTCCCATTCATATTTTTCGTAATAGCCTTCAAGATCTGAAGTAAGATAAAGAAATTTGTACCCTCTTTTTGCTGCTTCTAGCAGTCCATGATTCAACAAATTTGCTCCTATAGAGTGGCCCCTAAATTTTTCATCTACAAACAAACATGCTAGCCACGGGCTCAAATCCTGACGACTATTTAAATCGTTGCGAATTAATGCATACGTTCCGATAATCTTATCATCTACTTTTGCAATGTAAAAACTCGGTATGTCATTTGGATCAGTTAAAGCATTAGTCATACAATCTTCATAAAAAGCACGCCCACCTTCTTCACCCCATTCTTTCCAAAAAACATCTATTGCCTTATTAAATAAGTCATCCTTATTTAGTAATTGAATTATTTCCATAAAGCTATGACCCCCAAAAGTATTATTTAATAATTGTACAACTAACTAAAATGAATGCTTTTCAAGTATCTTTATTTTTTATGTAACTAGCTATAATTTCTTTACTCTTAAATATAGCCTTTTAATATTTATTCTCTTGTCGTTCTAAATAAAAAAACTTACTACTTTGTTATGCAAGAGTAAGTTTTTTCTCATTATTTCATGATAGGTAAATGCATTATAATTTGTTGACCAATTGGCCCCATTCTTCTAACGCCTTTATCTTGAAATCCAACCTTTTCATATAAATTTTGTGCAGGAATATTTTTTTCATTCACAGCAAGTACAACTTCATTTTTTATAGGAAAATAACATTTTACAAACGCTTGCAATAGTGCCAATGACTTTTTAGCATATCCTTTTCTCTGTCTATTATGATTTACAGAAAACGATGTTAAAAGTAAAGCGTCTTCATTATCTGTGAACTCCTGTACTCTATCTCCTGTTTGCAATGCGAAAAGGCCAACAGGTACCCCATTGTAATCCAAAATAACAATCACATTTTTTGTACGATCACTTTTAGCTTTCTCCAGCAATTCTCCTGGGTCTGATGTAAATTGAACTTGTTCACTTGGTAAAGTAAATGTTTGTATAATTTCTTTATATTTCTCCTTATACGGAACTAATTGAATTTCCCCTGTATGTATGTTCATGCTAAACTCTCCCATTTTTAACTTATTAACTTAAACCTTGCTGCGCTTTAGAATGCACTTTTCCATCTAAAAAGGTAATTTCAACTAATGAAGTTGGATCGCTTCCCTTCCAAGCGAAAATTTGTTTAATTTGTGTAGAATGTTCTACGCCTTCTTCTATGACTAAATCCCCTTCAAAACCAATTAATTCTTTCACTTCTGTATAAGTCATTCCTTCATTTATATTCGAGAAATGATTTATATTGATAGATTCGTTTTGCTGCCTTTCCATCACAGTAGAAGAAGTCGCTGTTTGTTTTTTTACTTCTTTCTTCTGTTCACACGCTGTCATACTGAAACCTAAGCATAAACTACATAATATTAATGTGCTTTTTTTCATCATAACAGTTGTCCCTCCCCTCATAATTAAACCATATATTCCCTTAAAAATAAACTGAATATTTAATATTATATTGAAAAACCCTGTACAATTTAGTACAGGGTTAAGGTTAACTTTATTTATTCAAATGATTATTTGATTGATCATTCTGTTCTTTTCTTAGTTCTTGTTCTTCATCTTTTGGTAATTGTTTATCATTATCTTTAATTGGATTCGTTTCTCGATTTTCAATCATGTCATTTGGAACTTGCGGCATTACTCGGCCAACAATTGCCGCTAACTCATCGAGTATACCTTCGCCTGTTTTTCCTTTTTTAATTTGCTTTCCAATTTGTTTCAGTCGTTCATACGTATCAACATCTGCTACAACGACTGCATTAGCACCATCTGGATCGTTTTTTAAACTTTCTGCAACAGAGTATTTAATGGACTCCACACGAGTTCGATCGAGTTTCGCTTTTACATCAATACCTACAATAGCATATTTCCCAACAACGACCGCTGTTGCATCATTCACACCTGGCACACTTGCGGCTAAAGATGCTAAATGGTCTGCTGCTTTTTCATTTGGCTTATTTGGTTTGTTCGTATAATTAACATTTTTCATCGAAACATTTTTTTGCTCTGGCTTTTCGTTTGGATTGTCCTTTTTTCCAATACTGCATCCAGTTATAAATAAGCAAAGCATCAACATATATAGTAGGATCTTCATTATTCTCACCACTTTACTATTAAAGTTTAATCATAAATTTTTTCAACAGCTTGCATTTTCTTCACTTTTTCCTCTGCTCCGCTATTTGCATTAATGAAAATTTGATACGTATCTTTCCCTAAAGTACCTACAAATTCATAGCAAAGTACTTCATTATGCAAATCATTTACTACGACAGCTTTACGTTCTTCCATAACTTTAACATCTGGATTGATTTTCTTTCTTGCTTCTGCTGCAGTTAACTTTGCTGATGGAACTGTTCGTTTTTGATGTGATGCTAAATATTCTTTTGCGGAAAATCCAACGATAGAACCGTCGTCTAAAGCAATTTTCATTTGGATTGCTTCTGGATAAATTCGTACACCATTCTCATTTACTACATACGTAAATACACCTACATTATCATATTGTGAACTATCATAAAGCTCCATATTGTTAAATTTATGGTCCTTTAAGAATTTCAAACCTTTACTTCCTGCATCGTTTAAACTAATTTTCTGTTCTTTAATTTCTCGATTATTCATAACCCAAATTGGATATCCGCCTTTTCCGGTAATATCCATATAAAACTCATTATTCGTTGCGGAATCTTTAATTTTCACACTATAAAAAGATTCTTTCGCACCTTTTCCGCTTTTCTCAACTTCTACTTTTTCATTTCCTTTTAAATTCAAAAACGATTTTGCAATTTTCGCCGCTTCATCTTTTGAAATTGCTTTTCCATTTGCTTCAAATCCGCCTTTTTTATTTTTTTGTGCACTTGTAAAGGTAGGTCCGAAGTTTGTAGATGAATACGATGTTACATTTTTTTCTACTGTCTTTAGTCCGTCAATAATTGTATTGTCTGCAGGGTCACGATTGGATGCGAGGGCCATCTCAACATCCATCCAGCGTAAATTGTTTTTCAAAACAAGATGTTGCACTTTTCTTAGTTCATCTTGTATATTTCCTGCATTTGAATATAAAGTTTCCAACGTTTTGTATTCTTGATCATTTAACGGCTCTTTTTCTAAATCACGAATGGCTGCACGGTAACTAAAATCACCGATATTCGCTAAAAATTCTTCCGTTTTATTAAAAGGCATTAATGTTAAAGGAAGTTGTCCTACATCTGAACGAGCTTCTGATGTTAATCTCCATACATCTGCTAATGCAGGCGATAAAGATGCGCGTGAATTCATTGCAAGCGTTGTTCCAATTTTGTCGTGCAATAAATCAACCTCATATGCTAAATCATGAAACGCACGTTGATAGCTATTTTCCGCTCGAATTAATACTGCATTCTTCTCTTGATGCTCTTTATAGCCCCAGTATCCTGTCCCGACTACACCAACTGTTAATAATACGATTATAATACCTCGTAACATAGTTCCACCTCCGCTCTATTTACAGAAAATATGTTTCCCGATCTTTTTAATTTGTGGACGAGTCCAAATCCATTTACTTGTTGCAGTATCTGGATTGAAGTAGTACAATGCGTTTCCTGTTGGATCCCATCCATTAATTGCATCTAATACTGCCTTTTTTGCTGTTTCATTTGGCGTTAAATATATTTGTCCATCCGCAACTGCGGTAAAGGCTCTCGGCTCAAAGATTACACCCGAAACGGTATTTGGAAATGATGCACTTGTAACACGATTTAAAATAACCGCAGCTACTGCAACTTGTCCTAAGTACGGCTCACCACGAGACTCTCCATATACTGCGTTTGCCATAAGCTGAATGTCATTTTGAGAATAACCATTTGGAACATTTGTCCCTTTATTTTGAGGTGGTTTATTTTCTTGTGCAGTACCACCGCTATTTCCTTTATTCGTTGTCGTTCCTTTATTAGCAGTTGACTTGTTATACTTCGTTGCCTTCACGAGCATTTGCTTCGTTTTAGCTCCAGCTAAACCATCAACAGGTAATCCGAATTTCTCTTGGAAATTTCGAAGTGCCCAGTATGTACCCCATCCGAAAACACCATCCACTTTTCCCGTATAAAATCCGTTATATTTCAAACGAGATTGCAATTCAATGACATCTTCGCCAGATGCTCCTCTTTGAATGACTTGATTAGAAAAGGCTTCTACATTCTTTAGTTGTATACTACTGACAATTAAAGATAGTCCTATGAACGTAAGTAAAACTGCTATTTTAAAAATAGCTTTTTGGCGCATAAATTTCCCTCCTTAATTACGGAAATGATTTCTTGGTTATGTTTTGTAAAAGCCTCGCTTTTATGTAAAGAAGACAAAAAAATCCAAACTCATATCGTTGAAAAAATATGTAAATAATATAAAAAAAGGATAAAAGGAGTTCATCATGAAGAAATTGTTAAAGCGTGTCGCACTTGTCATTCTGTTCCTAACAACATGTTCAAATATATATACCGGCCCATCAATTGTTCATGCGCAGCCGCCATATGCCAAATGGGGTAAACTTGCTGTAGAAAAGACGAAAGAACAATACCCAAAAGCTGAGATTATTGATTACCTTCATATAGGCAGAAAACCAAAAACCATTCAAATAACAGTTGAAAAATTTAAATTGTGGCTACGTGAAGATGGAAAAGAATACGGTGTTTTTGTTGATGTAGAATTTGAAACGAAGACGGAGAAATTTATAAAGATGTCATTTCAGAAGACGAGTAGATAAAATGAAGAACCCCCACTGTTTATTTTTTAACAGTGGGGGTTCTTCATTTCTAAAATTATTTCCTAAAATTTCGATTCCCTAAAAATCTTACCAATATACAAATAGCACCAATTACAACTGCTATCCCTATACTGTATAAAAGTACTCTACCATATCCACCTATTCTCGGATCTAAAAACGGATAAGGATACCAATTCACGATTGGACCACGTATTAAGCTATATAAAACGTAAAAAAACGGGAATAAGAGCCAACTTGTAGCTTGTTTCCAGGTGATTTTCTTACTAGGTGGATTTAAAACCCAATCTAAAAGCATTGCGATTGGCATGATATAATGTAACACCGTATTTACCCATGGTATTGCGGTTTGAAGTGATTCTTCTAACCCTCTTAATAATAAAAAATAAATGAGTCCAGTCGTAAGTATGTATACAGTTGCTGCACCACGAAGTATACCAAACTGTTCTGATCGACCAAATGTAGCTGTTCCAATACTACTTAAAAGGAGAATACATGCAACTAAAATGTTACTTTCAATCGTAAAGAAACTAAAAAAGTTAACTGGATTAAACGGTTTCACTTGTGCTCTTATTAGAAACTGCGTAATAAGGGCGCTACATGCTAAAAGACTTAAGCATAGTCTAAATAAAGATAACGTTTTTACACCTCTCATATATTCGCTCCTCTCCCTATATAAACTTATAATTCTCTTTGTACATGCTCAATAAATAACTTTAATGGAACGAGCCCACGTTTAGGCATATGACTACTTATTACAGCTACGACTTCTAACTGCGGAATGATAACGATGTATTGCCCGCCGTATCCCATAGCAAAGTATATATAATACGGTATGTGAAATCTTTCGTTATTCAATACCCACCAGTGATATCCATATGCCCCGACATGTTCATACGTTTCAAATAAAGATGTACTTGATTCTTCTAACCATTTCGATGATACGATTTCATTCCCCTGCCAATACCCATTCTGTAAACATAATATTCCGAGCTTTAATAAATCTTTAGATTTCATTTTCATACCGAAACCACCAACATGTATTCCTTGGGGATCTTGTTGCCACTCATATTCTGTAATTTCTAATGGATCAAATAAATATCTTTTCGCAAACTGCTCTGTCGGCATTCCAGTAGCTTTTTGGACAATATAGCTAAGCAAATGAGAAGACCCTGAGTTATAATTCATTTTTGTAGCGGGTTCTTCAATTATTGGCTTTTCTAATATGTACTGCACCCAATTCTCTGATTCAACAAAATCATTTGGGAAAACGACCCCATTCCCAAACTCATTCCAGTCTTCTCCTGTTGTCATCGTTAATAGATGGTAAATTGTTAATTTGCTTTTTTCTTTTGGTACATTTAGAATCCATTTTGTTATTGGTGTATGTATATCATTTATATATCCCTTATCTATAGCCATACCTATTAATATAGATACAATGCTTTTTGTAATCGAATTTATTTTATATAAATTACTTGCACATTCTATCATTTTATAATACTCATTTGTTAGCTCACCTTTTTGATAAACAAGAAATGTATTCACTTTTTTCTTTTCGAATTTATTTTCTAGTTGCTTGAAATCCAAAACTTTACCTCCGTTTAAAAAATCACTTAATTTATTATATCTTGTAGCTTCTATTAAAACATAATTGAGTTCAAATAAAAAACAAACCTGTCAGTTTGACTGACAGGTTTGTTTCTATAATTTCGTGCGAACATTCCAAAGCTCTGGGAAAAATCGTTGATCAAGTACTCGTTTTAAATAAGATACACCAGAAGAGCCACCTGTGCCCATTTTATGTCCGATAATGCGTTCTACCGTTTTCATATGACGGAAACGCCATTGTTGTAGCCAGTCTTCAATATCGATTAATTTTTCAGCAAGCTGATATAAGTTCCAATATTTTTTTACATCGGCATACACTTCTAACCATGCCTCTTCTACAGTTGCATCTTCTTCATAAGGCTGCGTAATATCACGATTTAACACATCTTTATGAATAGGGAATCCTTCTTTTACCAGAGCTTGTATTGCCACATCATATAAACTTGGTGCATGTAGCGCTGTATGAAGTCGAGCGTGTAATTCTGGATCCTTTTCATAAATTTTTAATGCATGCGGTGTTTTATAGCCAAGTGCATACTCAATCATACGATATTGATACGATTGAAACCCTGAAGCTTGACCGAGTGAATCACGAAACTCAATATATTCTGATGGTGTTAATGTCGCAAGAATATCCCAAGATTGAATAATTTGTGATTGAATTTTGGAAACACGTGCTAACATTTTAAAAGCTGGTTGTAATTTATCTTGTTTAATAGATTCAATTGCAGCGTTTAACTCATGTAAAATAAGCTTCATCCAAAGTTCACTTGCTTGGTGAATCACGATAAACAGCATTTCATCATGATGGTCTGATAATCTCTTTTGAGAAGATAGTAAACTATCTAATTGTAAATACTCCCCGTACGTCATATTCTCTTTAAAATCCGTATGAATCCCTTTTTCCATAATTACCTTTTCATTTTCTTTCATATTAGCCAAACGCCCCTTTTATATATTTCTACTTATATTGGTCTAATTACTGCTCGAACTGGGCTTCCATCTGCATCCGTTAAGGCAAGTGGTAATGCGATTAGTTCATAATCACCGTCTGCTACATGATCTAGTACGACATTTTCTAAAATGTGTATGCCATGTTTAAACAATTGGTGATGCGCTTCTAATTCTTTATCATCTAATGGATCAACTGAAGGTACATCCACCCCTATTAAGCGAATTCCTTTTTCAGAAAGGAACGGTGCAATATCAGCACGTAAATGTGGAATTACATCTGGGAATTCATTCGCTTTACCATGTGAAGATGTGCGTAACAACAATCGTTCTACACCTTCTAAATGAAAGTTTTCCAATTCCTTTTTCCCAATGCTTTCAAGATTAGAGACATCAATGATGCGCGCTGGGCCGACATAAACTTGAACATCTAAATCTATTACTTTTTTACCTTGATTATCAAAATGAAAAGGTGCATCAATATGGGTGCCTGTATGAATACTCATCGTTAACTTTCCGACATTTACTGATCCACTCTCTTCTTTTGACCATGATACTTCATACGAGAACGGTGTATCTCCTGGCCAAGTGGCAATATCATTATTTAGCGGTTGTGAAATATCAATCCACTCTGATGCTTTCATACTTATGCCACAACCTCTCGCTTATTTTCGAAATTCTTATATTCTTCATCTTTCATGATTTTCTTTAAAATTTGAACAGAATGCCATACTTCCTCGTATGTGTTATATAATGCAACTGGCGCAAGTCTTACTCCATTTGGCGCCCGGAAATCCGGAATTACGCCATTTGCTTTTAACGCTTTACAAATACGCGCTGCTTCCGCATGCTCTAAATAAATATGCCCGCCTCGTTTTTCATCCTCTAATGGATTTCCAATTGTAAATCCGCAATCTTTTAATTCGTGATCAATTAAAGCCAGCATGTATCTTGTAATATATAGGGATTTTTCACGTAAACGTTCTATACCAGCATCTTTAAAAATTTCAAGAGAACCGATTAAAGGTGCAATACTTAATACATGCGGTGTACCAATTTGATAAGCGCCTGCATGATCAGCTGCGGTTAAAGTATGTTCCATATCAAACTGCTTATCTTTTCTAGAACTAAACCATCCAGATAATCCTGGAAGTCTATTAAAATGTTTATTATTTATATAAAGGCCCCCAACACCACCAGGTCCTGCATTTAAATATTTATAATTACACCATACAGCGAAATCAACATCCCACTCTTTGAACTGATGCGGAATAGAACCGATTGAATGACATAAATCAAATCCAATATGAATTCCTCGTTTATGAGCTTCCGCTGTTAAACGTTTCATATCAAGAATTTGACCACTTCTATATAAAACAGAAGGTAATAAAATTAAAGCGATATCATCTTCCATCGCCTGAATAATATCATCTTCAGAAAGTGTTCTACCATCTCGGCTTTTCACTCGTACTAGATGCTCTTCTGGATCTAATCCTTTTAAACGAATTTGACTTTGAAGCGCATAAATATCTGATGGAAATGTTAGTTCATCCGCAAGAATTTTTGTGCGTATTCCTTTCGGCTCATAGAAAGTTGCGATTACTTGATGAATATTCGTTGTCGTGGAACCGGTTACAATTGTTTCTTCCGGTAAGGCTCCAATAAGAGGTGCGGTCAATTCACCTAATTTTTCTGAAAGGAAAAACCATGGATGTTCTCCTTCTGTCCACCCATCAATGCCATACTCTTTCCATGAATTTAGTAAAGTAAGTAACGATTTCTCTGCTCTTTTTGAAAGTAGACCTAATGAGTTTCCATCTAAATATATTGTTCCTTCTTTTTTATAAAATTCAGTTTGAAAATCTTTCAGTTCATCATGTTTATCACATTCAAGCGCATACTTATAAGTTGGTTGAAATGGTTTTTTATACATGGTGTCACCTTCTTTTAATTTTCTTTTTATTCTAACTAATTGAAATATATCACCTTAGTTGATATAACGTCAATGATATTATGTCAGTTGACTTTATATATGAGTTTCTTTTACAATACAGTTATATTTTCAGATATTTCAGTATAAAGAGGTGATTCTTTGAAAAACAGTACTCTTTCATCAAGAAAACACCGCTCCTTAGAAACAAAAAAGAAATTATTACACTCTGGTTACACTATTTTTATTCATAACGGATTTCAAAAAACGACAATTACACAAATTATTAAACACGCAGAAACCGGTTATGGAACGGCATATGTATACTTTAAAAACAAAGATGATCTCCTCATTGTTTTAATGGAAGATGTCATGAATCAATTTTATGATATTGCTGAGCGTACTTTTTCTCCTGAAACAAAAGAAGAAGCACGTATAATGATTCAAAAACAAGTTAAAGCATTCCTCCAATTAGCAGAAGAAGAACGAGCTATATTGCAAGTTGTGCAGGAAGCTATAGGATTATCAAAAGAGATACGTCAAAAATGGGATGAGATTCGGGAACGCTTTATAAACAGTATTACGCAGGATATTACTTACTCTCAAGAAAATGGGTTAGCATATCCTGAATTACATAAAGAAATTGTAGCACGTGCTTGGTTCGCGATGAATGAGATGTTTCTTTGGACGATTGTGCAAAATGATAAAAAGATTGACTTAGAAGAGGTTGTACATACGTTAACTGAGATGTATACGACAGGGTTATATAAATAGCACACCTTCAATAAATAAGGTGTGCTATTTTACATCTATAAAAATATTTTATCTGGGTATGGTAACGCTAAAAGCGGCTTTTCAGATAAAGAGAAATATTGTAGTTTTAAAGATTCACCATCTATTGGTTTTAGCTCGCCACTAGTAACTTCACACTCAAACACAACAACTATATATTCTACTTCATCGCCATTCGGATATGTATGACGGTACTCTTCTCCTCCAAATACCCCTTTTTGTTTTTTCACTTGCACTTTCAATCCTGTTTCTTCCCAAACTTCCCGAACTACTGCTTCTTCTGGAGTTTCCCCAGGTTCAATTGCTCCAGCTGGCAAACTCCAGTATTCCCCACCAGGAAATTGAAACAAAATATCCCCCTGCTCATTTTTTATAACAGCAGCTACACTTGGCATAAAAATTAGTTCATGGCCTAATTGCTCTCGGATCTTTTTATAATATAGCGACATAGACATTTAATTCTCTCCTACTCCATTAACGAATAACTGTATTTTCTGATATTAATTGTATAATATTCTTAATGCTACCTTCTACATAGAAAAGAAAGAAATATGTCGTCAGAAGAACTAGTAAATGAATTTCTATCATTTAATGATAATGTCTTAAAACGATATTTCCAAGGTAAGAAAAGCGAACATAGTCTTACCTCTTCTGAACTTGCTTATTGGATAACAGAAAGATTTTGTATTGATAGAAAGATGTGCCAAACAGCAACTACTATTTTTAATGAGAAAACTTCAAAAAAATAAGCTGTTACTCAACATGTTAAGTAAAAGCTCATTTTAAATATTTCATTAACGATACAATAATACAAAATAGCGATGTAAGTAAAAGTAACAGCCCCATATTCTTATTCTCTTTTTCATCCTTTTTAACATTTTGTATCCCCATTCCAGCAAGCATTAAACCTAACAGTAATTGCAAAATAAGCATACTTTGCTTCGAATCATCATTCCAACTGTAAATAGAATAGCCCATTACAATAATAGCGAGTATGAATGTGGTAATTCTAATCATAAAAACACCCCCTATTTAATTCTATTGTTTTAACCTACTTACAATTCCAACAATAAACTTATACTCATCTCTACTTTTTTTTACTTTCTTAACCCCTTCTTTCGTATCAAAAATAAAACACGTTTTCCGAAACCAAATTCGTACATATAAAGACTCAAAATAAATAGGTTTTATAATTCCTCGTTCCTCAAATTCAGTTCCATCTTTATTTTCAGTTTCC
>Ga0209025_1002119_pt1 | contig 22343 bp, 22 predicted proteins | sample AraplaMF_Col_mLB_FD_184256 | JGI IMG/M metagenome (GOLD analysis project Ga0209025, IMG submission 184256) | Arabidopsis root microbial communities from the University of North Carolina, USA - plate scrape MF_Col_mLB (SPAdes) (version 2) | ecosystem: Host-associated > Plants > Roots > Endosphere... | reverse complement strand
GCGCCTTGCCGGGCTCCAGGCCCATGTATTTCAGGGCGCGTTCGATGGCATCGCGCTTGTTGGCGTCTTTTTCCTTGTCGGGGTCGGGCACGCGGTCGTCAATCGACAACACCATTTCAGGCGAGGTGCCCCAGGTGACCTGCGGCAGGATCTGGCTGGCGTCGAGCTCGACGACGGCATCGAACTTCGCGTCAGCGTCGGAGTGCAGCGTGTTCCAGTATTTGACGGCCATGTCCCATTCGACGCCGGTGGGCGACAGCAGGCGGCCCTTGACGTAGTCGATGGTTTTCTGGTCCACCGCGACCAGGCCGGCGCGCGCACCCGCTTCAATCGCCATGTTGCAGACCGTCATGCGCCCTTCCATGCTGAGTGCGCGTATCGCCGAGCCGGCGAATTCAATCGTGTAGCCGGTGCCGCCCGCCGTGCCTATCTTGCCGATGATGGCCAGCACGATGTCCTTGCCGGTGAGGCCGGGGGCAAGCTTGCCCTCGACCTTCACGAGCATGTTCTTGGCTTTTTTGGCCAGCAGTGTCTGCGTGGCCATCACGTGCTCGACCTCGCTGGTGCCTATGCCGTGCGCCAGCGCGCCGAAGGCGCCGTGGGTGGAGGTGTGCGAGTCGCCGCAAACCACCGTCATGCCGGGCAGCGTGGCGCCGTTCTCGGGGCCGATGACATGCACGATGCCCTGGCGCTTGGAGAGGAAGGGGAAGAAGGCGGCCGCGCCGAATTCCTTGATGTTGCTGTCCAGCGTGGTGATCTGTTCTTTGCTGACCTGGTCGGTGATGCCGTCGTAACCCAGCTCCCAGCCGGTGGTGGGCGTGTTGTGGTCGGCGGTGGCAACGATGGAGCTGATGCGCCAGACCTTGCGACCGGCCTCGCGCAGGCCTTCAAAAGCCTGCGGGCTGGTGACTTCGTGCACCAGGTGGCGGTCTATGTAGAGGATGGCCGTGCCGTCTTCTTCGGTATGAACGACATGCTCGTCCCAGATCTTGTCGTAAAGGGTGCGTCCCATGGTTTTCCTTCGTGGTCTCTCGTTGCCGTTTGGCGTTTGTGTTTGTCGTTGGAGGTGATTTTAGGCGGCTGCGTCGGCCGGGACGGCCCCGGTTTTCACCGGTTTGGCATGGACTGTTGGTGCGGCCGGCTGCGTCAGATGGCTTACCAGCAGCCGCGCTGTCAGCGGCAGCGTGGAAAAGTCGCGGGCGACCAACTGGATCTGGCGCTCCGCCCAGCTGTCCAGCAGGGGAATGGATTCAAGCTCGCCCACGCCGTGCATCAGTTCAAAGGCGCGCTGCGGCATCACCCCCACACCCAGGCCGTTGTGGATCATGCGGCACATGGCGTCCAGGCCGGTCACGTGAATGCGCAGTTTGATGGTGCGGCCCAGCCGCGCCGCGGCTTCGCGCATGGCCAGGTAGATCGAACTGTTGGAATGCAGGCCGACCTGGTCGTAATCGAGTGCCGCCTCAAAGCGGATCGCACCCTGTTCGCAAAGCGGATGACGTCGAGGGACGATAAGCGCCAGCTTGTCGCTGCGATAGGGCAGGGTCTGCAAGTCTCCCGTGCCGTCGGCAGTGTTGCATATGCCCAGGTCGGCCGCGCCTTCGTGCACGGCGCGCACGACCTCGGTGCTCAGGTGCTCTTCGAGGTCAATCTTGATGCCCGAATGTTCGCGTGTGAAAGCGCCCAGGTCTTCCGGCAGAAACTGCACGATGGCCGAAATGCTGGCGTGCACACGCACATGCCCGCGCACGCCGTCGGCGTATTCGCTGAGCTCACTCTGCATTTTTTCGAGGCTGAACAGCACCGAGCGGGCGTGGTGCAGCAAGCTTTCGCCGGCCGGGGTCAGGTCGACGCCGCGGGTGTGGCGGTAGAGCAGCGGAGTGTCCAGCGTGGCTTCGAGGTCTGAGAGGCGCTTGCTCACGGCCGAGGCGGCGATGAATTCGCGCTCGGCGGCTTTGCCTATGCTGCCCAGCTCGCACACGGCCACAAAGAGCTGAAGCGAGGTCAGGTCTATGCGGCGGGCAAAGTTGCGTTCTGAGCTTTTCATGGAGTGGGGCTTTTCGCCATCGTGTTCGACGACGGTGAAATGCTATTTTGCCAATAAAAATGGTGTTTTGTCATCGCAATACGCGATGACCCGTATGCCCGCAGGCGTTTCCCGGATGGAACGCAAAAAAGCCCGCCGATGTTGCCATCAGGCGGGCTCTGCGCAGGGGCTGGTGGCTTGCTTAGCGCTTGGCCAGAGGCTGGACCTGGCGCGTCGTCGAACCGGTGAACAGCTGGCGTGGACGGCCGATCTTGTACTCGGGGTCGCCGATCATTTCATTGAGCTGGGCGATCCAGCCGACGGTGCGGGCCAGCGCGAAGATCGCGGTGAACAGCGGCACGGGGATGCCGATGGCGCGCTGCACGATGCCGGAGTAGAAGTCCACATTGGGGTAGAGCTTGCGAGAAACGAAGTATTCGTCTTCCAGCGCGATCTTTTCCAGGGCCATTGCCAGCTTGAACAGCGGGTCGTTTTCCAGGCCCATTTCTTTCAGCACTTCCTTGCAGGTTTCCTGCATGAGCTTGGCGCGCGGATCGTAGTTTTTGTAAACGCGGTGGCCAAAGCCCATCAGCTTGACGCCGGAGTTCTTGTCCTTGACCTGCTTGATGAAGTCGCCGATTTTTTCGACGCCGCCGGCTTTCTGGATATCGCCCAACATGTTGAGGGCTGCTTCGTTGGCGCCGCCGTGGGCCGGGCCCCAGAGGCAGGCCACACCTGCCGCAATGGCTGCAAACGGGTTGGTGCCGGAAGAGCCGCACAGGCGCACGGTGGAGGTCGAGGCGTTCTGCTCGTGGTCTGCGTGCAGGATGAAGATGCGGTCCAGGGCGCGTTCGAGCACCGGGTTGACCTTGTATTCCTCGCACGGCGTGGCGAACATCATGTGCAGGAAGTTGCCGGCGTAGCTCAGGTGGTTCTTGGGGTACATGTAGGGCTGGCCCACGGTGTACTTGTATGCCATGGCAACCAGGGTCGGCATCTTGGCGATCAGGCGGATCGCGGCGATTTCGCGGTGTTCCGGGTTGTTGATGTCGGTACTGTCATGGTAGAAGGCCGACAGGGCGCCGACCAGGCCGGTCATGATGGCCATGGGATGCGCATCGCGGCGGAAACCGCGCAGGAAGAACTGCATCTGCTCGTTGACCATGGTGTGGTTGGTCACGCGGTGCACGAAGTCGGCCTTCTGCGCCACATTGGGCAGCTCTCCGTACAGCAGCAGGTGGCAGGTTTCCATGTAGTCGCAGTTGGTGGCCAGCTGCTCGATGGGGTAACCGCGGTACAGCAGCTCGCCCTTGTCGCCGTCGATGTAGGTGATGGCGGATTGGCAAGACGCGGTCGACAGGAAACCGGGGTCATAGGTGAACATACCGGTTTGCGCGTACAGCTTGCGGATATCGACGACGTCCGGGCCGACGTTGCCCTGGTACACCGGCAAATCGATGCTGGGGCTGCCGTTGCTGAAGGACAGGGTGGCTTTGTTGTCAGCTAGCTTCATTTCTTGCTTCTTTCTTTCGTATCAGTGTCAATTGGGACGGGCTGGGGATCACGGAGCCGGGGTAGAGGGCTGCAGCAACTTTAAAACGTCATGGGCTTCAGAAGTAGAGGCGCTTGCCTTGGCCGATTCGTCCGCCAGCTGGCCGGCATCCTTGCGTTTTAACAGCAGGTCGAGCAGGTCGTTGTCGGACAAATCCATTAAATCACTCAACCCTTTAGCCTGCCTGACGGTCAGGGTGGCCTCGTGGCCCTGGAAGAAGCGCGCGATCAGCAGGTCGTTTTCCAGCAGGCCGCGCCGGCAGCGCCACTTGAGCTTGCTCAGGGCACGCTCATCGAGCAGGGCGTCGGCGGTTTCCATGTCAGCGGGTCGGTCAGCGAACGGTCAAACTGTCCTCAAAACCATCATTTCCTTGATCTTGCCGATGGCCTTGGTGGGGTTCAAACCCTTGGGGCAGACGTCGACGCAGTTCATGATGGTGTGGCAGCGGAACAGGCGGTAGGGGTCTTCCAGGTTGTCCAGGCGCTCGCCGGTGGCTTCGTCGCGGCTGTCGGCGATGAAGCGGTAGGCCTGCAACAGGCCGGCCGGGCCGACGAACTTGTCGGGGTTCCACCAGAAGCTGGGGCAGGAGGTCGAGCAGCTGGCGCACAGGATGCACTCGTACAGGCCGTTGAGTTCGTCGCGCTCTTCGGGGCTCTGCAGGCGTTCTTTCTCGGGCGGCACGTTGTCGTTGATCAGGTAGGGCTTGATCGAGTTGTACTGCTTGAAGAACTGCGTCATGTCGACGATCAGGTCGCGCACCACGGGCAGGCCCGGCAGCGGCTTGAGCACGATGACCTCGGGCAGCGTGCGCATATTGGTCAGGCACGCCAGGCCGTTTTTGCCGTTGATGTTCATCGCGTCGGAGCCGCAAACGCCTTCGCGGCAGGAGCGGCGAAAGCTGATCGACGGGTCCTGCGCCTTGAGTTTCATCAGGGCGTCCAGCAGCATGCGCTCATGGCCGTCGAGTTCCACCTCGATGGTCTGCATGTAGGGCTTGGCGTCGGTGTCCGGGTCGTAGCGGTAGATCTTGAAGGTGCGTTTGGTCATGGGGTTCTCGCTTCTTGTGGGGTCGCAGGCCGGCTGTTCTTGTTCTGATGTGTTTTAGAACGTGCGCGTCTTCAGCGGCACGGACTCGACGGTCAGGGGCTTCATTTGCACCGGCTTGTAGGCCAGGCGGCTGCCTTCGCTGTACCACAGCGTGTGCTTGTGCCATTCGGTGTCGTTGCGGCCGTTCGGGTGTTCCGGCGTGTCGCCGTAGTCGTCCACCGAGTGCGCGCCGCGGCTTTCCTTGCGGGCGGCGGCCGACACGATGGTGGCTTGCGCGGCCTCGATCAGGTTTTCAACTTCCAGCGCCTCGATGCGCGCGGTGTTGAAGATCTTGGACTTGTCTTTCAGGCCAATGCGGTTCACGCGCTCGCGCAGGGCGGCGATCTTGGTCACGCCTTCGTTCATGATGGCCTGGGTGCGGAACACGCCGGCGTGCTGCTGCATGGCGGCGCGCAGGTCGTTGGCCACGTCTTGTGCGTATTCGCCGTCGGTCGCGTTGTCCAGGCGCGCGATGCGGGCCAGGGTTTTGTCGGCCGCGTCAGCCGGCAGCGGCTTGTGCGTGGTGGTCTTGGCGAACTCCACGATGTGGTTGCCGGCGGCCTTGCCGAAGACCAGCAGGTCCAGCAGCGAATTGGTACCCAGGCGGTTGGCGCCGTGCACGCTGACGCAGGAGCATTCACCCACTGCGTAGAGGCCGTTGACGACCTGGCTCTGGTTGTTGGCGTCCTGCGTGACGACCTGGCCGTGGATGTTGGTCGGGATGCCGCCCATCTGGTAGTGGATGGTGGGCACCACGGGAATCGGCTCTTTGGTGATGTCGACGTTGGCGAAGTTATGGCCGATCTCGAACACCGAGGGCAGGCGCTTCATGATGGCGTCCACGCCCAGGTGGGTCATGTCCAGCAGGATGTAGTCCTTGTTGGGGCCGCAGCCGCGGCCTTCCTTGATTTCCTGGTCCATGGAGCGCGAGACGAAGTCGCGCGGCGCCAGGTCTTTCAGCGTGGGCGCATAGCGCTCCATGAAGCGCTCGCCGTTGCTGTTGCGCAGGATGGCGCCTTCGCCGCGGCAGCCTTCGGTCAGCAGTACGCCGGCGCCGGCCACGCCGGTCGGGTGGAACTGCCAGAACTCCATGTCTTCGAGCGGGATGCCGGCGCGCGCCGCCATGCCCAGGCCGTCGCCGGTGTTGATGAAGGCGTTGGTCGATGCGGCAAAAATGCGGCCCGCGCCGCCGGTGGCCAGCAGCGTGGTCTTGGCTTCAAAAATGTGGACGTCGCCGGTTTCCATTTCGAGGGCGGTCACGCCCACGACGTCGCCCGCGGCGTCGCGGATCAGGTCCAGCGCCATCCATTCAACGAAGAAGCTGGTTTTTTCCTTGACGTTTTGCTGGTACAGCGTGTGCAGCATGGCGTGGCCGGTGCGGTCGGCCGCGGCGCAGGCGCGCTGCACGGGTTTTTCGCCGTAGTTGGCGGTATGGCCGCCGAAGGGGCGCTGGTAAATCGTGCCGTCGGGGTTGCGGTCGAAAGGCATGCCCATGTGCTCGAGGTCGTACACGACCTTGGGCGCTTCGCGGCACATGTATTCGATCGCGTCCTGGTCGCCGAGCCAGTCGGAGCCCTTGACGGTGTCGTAGAAGTGGTAGTGCCAGTTGTCCTCGCTCATGTTGCCGAGCGAGGCGCCTATGCCGCCCTGTGCCGCGACGGTGTGGGAACGCGTGGGGAACACTTTGGAGAGCACGGCCACGTTGAGGCCGGCGCGCGCCAGCTGCAGCGATGCGCGCATGCCGGAGCCGCCGGCACCGACGATGACGACGTCAAATTTGCGCTTGGGGAGTTGGGAAGTTGCGGTCATGATTTTTGTGGGGGTGTCGGTCTTCTTGTGGAATCTGCGGGGCGGCGGCTCAGAGGCGCCACAGGACCTGGATGCCCCAGCCGGCGCAGCCTACCAGCCAGACGATGGTGAAAACATTCAAAACGAGTTTGATGGATGCCGGCTTGATGTAGTCCATCCAGATGTCGCGCATGCCGACCCACACGTGGTAGAGCAGGGCTATGATGACCGTGAAGGTCAGCACTTTCATCCATTGCGCCGAGAAAATGCCGGCCCATTTGTCGTAGCCGATCGGGCCTTTGCTGAGGATGACCTGCGCCAGCACCAGCACGGTGAAGAGGGCCATCAATGCGGCCGTGACACGCTGCGCGAGCCAGTCGCGCAAGCCGTAGTGGGCACCGACAACGATGCGCTTGGAGCCGTAGTTAACTGCCATTTTTGTGCTCCTTGTAATTAGTAGAGGCCAAACAGCTTGGCGCCGAGGACGAGCGTGAGGCCCACGCTAATGGCCAGCACGAAGATGGCGGATGACTTGCCGAACTCCTTGCTCACGGCGGCATGGCTCACGTCCATCCACAAGTGGCGCAGGCCGGCGATGAAGTGATGCAGGTAAGCCCAGATCAGGGCCAGCGCCGCCAGCTTCCAGATGAATCCGGGCAGGCCCAGCATGCCGATATTGAAGGCGGCCTTGAATTTTTCGAAGGAGATCTCGGAAGAGATCGAGGTGTCGAACATCCAGATGATGAAGGGCATCAGCAAAAACATGATGAAGCCGCTGATGCGATGGAGGATGGAAACCCAGCCGGCAGGTGGCAAACGATAGGTGGGGAGGTCGGAGAGTGCGTTGATGTTGCGGAACTCGGGCCGCTTGGGACGCTGTTTGGAGGCCAGCTCTGTCATTTTTTAGGCTTTCGTGGGGGTGTAACTGATGGGTAACCGATGACGCAATCGCAATTACAGCTAAACAGCCGAATTCTATTGCAACGCAACAATAAGCTTACAAACGATTGCAGCTTCTTGATGAATCCCGTCAACTAAGGTCGTTTTTGTAGTGATGGGTGTCGGTGCGGTACAAGCCCCGGCGCAATTCCATGGGCAGATCGTTATAGGTAAAGGCGGTGCGCTCCACGCTGAGCAGCGGCGCGCCCGCCGGCACGCCAAGCAGCGTTGCGGAGGCTTCATCGGCGGCTATGGCGCGGATTTTTTCCTCGGCGCGCACCATGCGTACGCCGAACTCGGTTTCAAACAATGCGTACATCGGGCCGCGGTGGGTGGCCAGCCGTTCGGCTGTCAGGCCCTTGAAGGGGCCGCCCGGCAACCAGACGTCTTCAAGAATGGTGGGTGTGCCCTGGAAGGCCAGCACGCGGCGCAACTGCAGCACGGCGTCGCCGGTGCGCAGCGAGAGCGGGCGCGCAATGTCGGCGGGCGCGCGCAGGCGCTTGCAATCGATGATCTGCCGCTCGGCGGGGCCTTCGCTGCTGGCGTCGCCGCTGTCGGGCATGAGGCGCAGGAAGCGGTACTGCACGTGCTGCTCGGCATGGGTGGCCACGAAGGTGCCCTTGCCCTGGCGCCGCACCACGAGGTTTTCGGCGGCCAACTCGTCGATGGCCTTGCGCACCGTTCCCTGGCTTACGCGAAAGCGGGCGGCCAGGTCCATCTCGCTGGGAATGGCTTCGCCGGGTTTCCATTCGCCGGCTTGCAGGCTTTGCAGGATCAGTACCTTGATCTGCTGGTACAGCGGGCTGAAGGCCGGCGCCACACCAGTCGCCGCGCCCGCATCGCCGGCGAGGGCGGCGGGATCGGTCAATGAGGACGTGTTGATGGCCATGGCAGCAGGTTGGCGGCGGTTAACAAACAGCAAAACAGCGGGCTGAAGCGACACCGCGGCGGGCGCGCGGCATCCCGGGAAATAAACTCCGAATCAAGCCCGAATCATATCTTATATAAGACATAAGACAAATTGACGCTCGTTACTTTTCAAGCGTAAAATCTTGGGCTGAGCCAGTGCATGGCCTGCCGTTTTGCGGTGATGTTGAGGGGCAAAACCCCCGCCAAACCTCCCGAATATTCCAGGCTCGCGCCAGACATCTCACCTCGCACCTCTCATTCAAACCGATTTTTAACTTCCTGGAGTCCTCGATCATGAGCAAAAAACCCGTCCGTGTTGCAGTCACCGGTGCAGCTGGCCAAATCGGTTACGCACTGCTGTTTCGCATTGCCTCCGGCGAAATGCTCGGCAAGGACCAGCCCGTCATTCTGCAACTGCTCGAAGTGCCTGTTGAAGGCCCGCAAAAAGCGCTCAAGGGCGTGATGATGGAACTCGACGACTGCGCTTTCCCGCTGCTGGTCGGCATGGAAGCGTATGACGATCCGATGAAGGCCTTCAAGGATGCCGACTACGCGTTGCTGGTCGGTTCGCGCCCACGCGGCCCCGGCATGGAACGCGCCGAACTGCTGGCCGTCAACGGCGCCATCTTCACGGCGCAAGGCAAGGCCCTCAACGCTGTCGCCAGCCGCAACGTCAAGGTCCTGGTGGTCGGCAACCCCGCCAACACCAACGCCTACATCGCCATGAAGAGCGCGCCCGACCTGCCGCGCAAGAATTTCACCGCCATGCTGCGCCTGGACCACAACCGTGCCGCCAGCCAGATCGCCGCCAAGACCGGCAAGGCCGTGGCCGACATCGAAAAACTCACCGTCTGGGGCAACCACTCGCCCACGATGTACGCCGACTACCGTTTTGCCACCATCAAGGGTGAAAGCGTCGCCAAGATGATCAACGACCAGGAATGGAACGCCAATGTGTTCCTGCCTACCGTCGGCAAGCGCGGCGCCGCCATCATTGAAGCGCGCGGCCTGTCCTCGGCAGCCTCCGCCGCCAATGCCGCCATCGACCACATGCGCGACTGGGCGCTGGGCACGAACGGCAAGTGGGTCACCATGGGCATCCCGTCGGACGGCCAGTACGGCATTCCCAAGGACATCATGTTCGGCTTCCCCGTGACCTGCGAAAACGGCGAGTACAAAATCGTCGAAGGCCTGGAAATCGATGCCTTCAGCCAGGAACGCATCACCAAGACCCTGGACGAGCTCAAAGGCGAGCAGGACGGCGTCAAGCACCTCCTGTAATCCAGCTTGCAGTACCAGAGGCCGCCCAGCACCTTGCCCGCACACCACCGCCGCCCCTCATGAGCGACTGGAACCCCGCACTCTACAGCCGCTATGAGGACGAGCGCACGCGCCCGGCCCAGGAGCTGCTGGCGCGGGTTCCGCTGGCGCAGGCGGCCACAGTGTTCGACCTGGGCTGCGGGCCGGGCAACTCCACCGAGTTGCTGGTCCGCCGCTTTCCGGGCGCCGTGGTGACGGGCACCGACAACTCCGAAGCCATGCTGGCCAGCGCGCGCAAGCGTTTGCCGGCGGCGCGCTTCGAGTTCAGCGACATCGCCAACTGGCACCCCGCCTCCGGCGATGCCGCGCCCCAGCTGGTTTACGCGAATGCGGCCCTGCAATGGGTGCCGGATCACGCCAGGCTAATTCCGCGGCTGTTCGCGGCGCTGGCCCCCGGTGGGGTGCTGGCCATCCAGATGCCGGACAACCGCGATGAGCCTACGCATCGCCTGATGCGTGAACTCGCTTCCGAGGCGCCGTGGACCGAGGCCATAGGCGATTATTCGAAGCTGCGCACCGACCTCTTTTCCATAGACCGCTACTACGACCTGCTGGCCGCTGAGGCCGCGCATGTCGATGTCTGGCGCACGGCTTACCAGCACCCGATGGATTCGGCTGCGGCAATTGTCGAATGGGTGCGCGCCACGGGCCTCAAGCCTTTCGTGGACCGCCTTTCGCCTGATCTTCAGGCCAGCTACCTGGCCGAATACGAGCGGCGCGTCGACAAAGCCTACCCGCCGCGCAGCGACGGAAAACGGCTGCTCGCATTTCCCCGCATGTTCATCGTCGCCCAGCGCAAGCCATGAACGCAGTGGCTGCTCACCCCGCGCAGGTACTGCTGGGCGCCCAGGCCGGCGCCATGGTGCTGCCCGTCTGCGACCACTACAGCGGCGTGGAAGCGCGCATGCGCAAAAGCCTGCAGCTGCAGGCCGAGATGATCGAGGAGTTCGGCACCTGCGTGTTCGATGTGACGCTGGACTGCGAAGACGGCGCGCCCGTGGGCGGCGAAGCCGAGCACGCGGCCATGGTAGTGGCGCTGGCGGCTTTGGCCGGCAACAAGGCCCGCGTCGCCGTGCGCGTGCACGCGGTGGGCCACCCGGCCTTCGACGCCGACATGGCGGTGATTGCCGGCAAACTGGCGCGCCATCTTTCTCACATCATGGTTCCCAAGGTCGAATCGCTGGCCGACGTGCTGCGCGCCGAACAGGCGCTGCTGGCGGCCGGCGCCGGCGATTTGCCCTTGCATGTGCTGGTCGAGTCGCCGCTCGCGGTGCGCAACGCCTTCGACATCGCGTCGCATCCACGCGTGCAGTCGCTGAGCTTCGGCCTGATGGATTTTGTGTCCGCGCATGCGGGCGCGATTCCTGCCGCGGGCATGAGCAGCCGCGGCCAGTTCACGCACCCGCTGGTGCTGCGCGCCAAGCTCGAAATCGCGTCCGCCTGCCATGCCCACGGCAAAGTGCCCTCGCATTGTGTTGTCACGGAATTCAATGACACTGAAGCCATGACCGCTGCCGCACGCCATGCCGCCCAGGAGCTGGGCTATACCCGGATGTGGAGCATCCACCCGAACCAGATCCGCCCCATCCTGGAGGCCTTCGCGCCCGGCGAAGGCGAGATTGAGGACGCCGCCAAAATCATCACCGCCGCAGCCGGCGCAGACTGGGCCCCCATCAGCTTTGAAGGCAAGCTGCACGACCGCGCAAGTTACCGCTACTTCTGGCAGGTCCTGGAGCGCGCGCACCAGACCGGCCGGGCGCTTCCCCCCGAGGCGCAAGCTTATTTCAAGACCGCGTTTCACTGAACGTTCACCACCTCATCACTGTACGAAAGCCCCATGCAAAAACTCCACACTCCCTCTGTTGCCCACGCACTGGCCGCCGCTGTTTTGCTGGCCGCTTCCGGTTTTTCCATGGCCCAGACCGACGCGGCCGCCAAACCCGCTGCAAAACCTGCCGCAAAACCCGCCGCCAAAAAGCAGCCCGTCGTCAACCCGTCCAGCCGCACCAACCTCAAGAGCGCTGCCAAGAACGTGGCCGCCGGCATTGAAGCCGCCGAAGCCGCGCTGACGCCGGCCGAGCTGGCCATCGCCGAGCGTGTGCACGTGGGCAAGCTGCCCTGCGAACTGGGTGCGGCGGTCGACCTCACGGCCGACCCCAAGGCCCCCGGCTATTTCAACGTCAGCGGCAAGAACTTCAAGTACCGCATGTTCCCCGTGGCCACTACCACCGGCGCGATCCGCCTGGAAGACCAGAAGGCCGGTGCCGTCTGGCTGCAACTGGCGAATAAATCCATGTTGATGAACCAGAAGCTGGGCGTGCGCCTGGCTGACGAATGTATGAGCCCTGCGCAAATGGCGGTGGCCGAAGCCATCAAGCTCAACCCACCCGCCAGCGTGCTGGATGCTCCCAAGCCCACCGTTGCCGCACCGGTCAATTCGGATGCGTTGAGCGCCACTGGCCAGGCGGCTCCGGCCGCCAAGTAAACAAACATAAACAAAAGCCCGCTTTCTTTCACATACCCGCACCACGATTTCGATCAGAGGAGTAATCAGCATGTCATCCGAGTTTTTGCAAACCTACCGCAACCACGTCGCAGAGCGCGCGGCCACTGGCATCCCGCCGTTGCCGCTGTCCGCCAAGCAGACCGGTGACGTCATCGAGCTGCTGAAGAACCCGCCCAAAGGCGAGGAAGCTTTCCTGGTCGAACTCATCACCCACCGCGTTCCCGCCGGTGTTGACGACGCCGCCAAGGTCAAGGCCAGCTACCTGGCGGCCGTGGCCCACGGCACGGAAAAATGCGCGCTGATCTCGCGTGAAAAAGCCACACAATTGCTGGGCACCATGCTGGGCGGCTACAACATCAGTCCCATGGTCGAGCTGCTCGACGATGCCGAGGACAGCGTCGCCACGCAAGCCGCCAGCGGCCTGAAAAACACCCTGCTGATGTTCGACCAGTTCCACGACGTGCAGGAAAAGGCCGAGAAGGGCAACAAATACGCCAAGGCCGTGCTGCAAAGCTGGGCCGATGCTGAATGGTTCACCAGCCGCCCCGAAGTGCCCCAGTCCATCAAGCTGACCGTCTTCAAGGTGGCCGGCGAAATCAACACCGACGACCTCTCGCCGGCGCCCGACGCCTGGAGCCGTCCCGACATTCCGCTGCATGCGCTGGCGATGCACAAGAACGCGCGGCCCGGCGTCACGCCTGAGGAAGACGGCAAGCGCGGCCCCGTCAAGTTCATTGAAGACCTCAAGTCCAAAGGCAACCTCGTGGCCTATGTCGGCGACGTGGTCGGCACCGGTTCCTCGCGCAAGTCGGCGACCAACTCCGTGCTGTGGTGGACCGGCGAAGACATTCCCTACGTGCCCAACAAGCGCTTCGGCGGCGTCTGCCTGGGCAGCAAGATCGCCCCGATTTTCTACAACACCATGGAAGACTCCGGCGCGCTGCCGATTGAGCTCGACGTGAGCCAGATGAACATGGGCGACGTGATCGAGCTGCGCCCCTACGAAGGCAAGGCGCTGAAAGACGGCAAGGTGATCGCCGAGTTCAAGCTCAAGAGCGACGTGCTGTTCGACGAAGTGCGCGCCGGCGGCCGCATTCCGCTGATCGTCGGCCGCGGCCTCACGGCCAAGGCGCGCTTCGCGCTGGGCCTGCCCGTGTCCACCCAGTTCCGCCTGCCGGTCAGCCCGGAAGACAACGGCCGCGGTTTCACGCTGGCGCAAAAAATGGTCGGCCGCGCGGTCGGCCTGCCGGAAGGCCAGGGCGTGCGCCCCGGTACCTACTGCGAACCCAAGATGACCTCGGTCGGCTCGCAGGACACCACCGGCCCGATGACGCGCGACGAACTGAAAGACCTGGCCTGCCTGGGCTTCAGCTCCGACCTGGTCATGCAGTCCTTCTGCCACACGGCCGCTTATCCCAAGCCCGTCGACGTGAAGATGCATCACGAGCTGCCCGAGTTCATCAGCACGCGCGGCGGCATTTCGCTGCGCCCGGGTGACGGCATCATCCACAGCTGGCTCAACCGCATGCTGCTGCCCGACACTGTGGGCACCGGCGGCGACAGTCACACCCGCTTTCCCATCGGCATCAGCTTCCCCGCGGGCTCCGGCCTGGTGGCTTTCGGCGCCGCCACCGGCGTCATGCCGCTGGACATGCCTGAATCCGTGCTGGTGCGCTTCAAGGGCAAGATGCAGCCCGGCATCACGCTGCGCGACCTGGTCAATGCGATCCCGCTCTACGCCATCAAGGCCGGCCTGCTGACGGTCGCCAAGCAGGGCAAGAAGAACATCTTCTCGGGCCGCATCCTGGAGATCGAAGGCCTGCCCGACCTCAAGGTCGAGCAAGCCTTCGAGCTCAGCGACGCCTCGGCCGAGCGCTCCGCCGGCGGCTGCACGGTGCACCTGAACAAGGAACCCATCATCGAGTACATCAACAGCAACATCACGATGCTGAAGTGGATGATTGCTACGGGTTACTCGGACGCCCGCACCATCAAGCGCCGCATCGCCGCCATGGAAGCCTGGCTGGCCGATCCGAAACTGCTCAAGGCCGACGCCGATGCCGAATACGCCGCCGTCATCGAGATCGACCTGGCCGACATCCACGAACCCATCGTGGCCTGCCCTAACGACCCTGACGACGTGAAGACCCTGAGCGAAGTAGCCGGCAGCACGATCGACGAAGTCTTCATCGGCAGCTGCATGACCAACATCGGCCACTTCCGCGCGGCTTCCAAGCTGCTTGAGAACAAGCGCGACATCCCCGTCAAGCTGTGGATGGCGCCGCCGACCAAGATGGACGCCAAGCAGCTGACCGAAGAAGGGCACTACGGCGTGCTCGGCTCGGCTGGCGCCCGCATGGAAATGCCGGGTTGCAGCCTGTGCATGGGCAACCAGGCGCAGGTGAAGGAGGGCGCGACGGTGTTCTCCACCTCCACCCGCAACTTCCCGAACCGCCTGGGCAAGAACTCCAACGTGTATCTCGGTTCGGCCGAGCTCGCCGCGATCTGTTCCAAGCTGGGCCGCATTCCCACCAAGGCCGAATACATGGCCGACATGGGCGTGCTCACGGCTGCCAGCGACAAGATCTACCAGTACCTCAACTTCGACCAGGTCAAGGACTACACCGACATGGCCGATACCGTGAAGGACGGCGTGGCCGCCTAAGTGGACACCCTGCCGGTGGCTTGACACCGGCAAGCTGAAATGGAAGGATGAAGTGATGATGAAACCATCGCTTCTTTCCTTCCTTTTTTTTGCCCTTTTTTCGGTAACGGGTGCGGGTGCCCAGCAGACCCAGCAAGCGCGCACCAACGCCTTCAATGATCCCTTTGTGCAGGTCACCTCGGCCATCGCCCAGTGCCCGGTTCCCGAAGGGCCGCTTTACACCGAGCAGGAAGTGCGCGACGTGGCCCACGTGCGGGCGCAGCACGGCGGCAGCTGCTTTCGCGTGGGCCGCTGCCGGCTTGCCAATTCCTATTGGTATGACGCTGAAATCATTCCGCGCGTTTCGCAATACATCAAGCTGGACGGCCGTTTTGACGACACCAGTGTCTGGATACAGGGCGAGAGGCGGCTCGTTTTCCTGAAAGGATGCGTCAAGACGCGCGAGCAATCCGAAGCGCTTGAAAAAGCCGTGTGGCTGGTCGACGACGTGATGGGCGTGGTGAACTACTTGCGTGTTGGTGATGAGCCTGTGCGTTACGTGCCCGCACAAGCGGCTTCGAAATAAAGCTCGCCATCAAACGCAGAAACGATAAAAGCTCCGCTGTTTCCGGCGGGGTTTTTTTCGGTTGCGCGATCAAAGGCCCGCAGGCAGCGGGTCCGCGACCCGCAGCTCCGACCCGTCGACAAGTTTCAGGTACCAGAATTCCGGCGCCAGCGGCAGGTTGGGGCGTATATAGCTGATGTTGGCCGGCTGCACATAGACCGTTGCCACGCCCTCGTCGGGCGGCGGCGCCAGGTAGTGGCGCTTCATGCCTACCAGCCCGCCTATGGTGGAAACCACCGTGCCTATGGATTCGGTGACGGCATTGACGGTGCTGCCTTGGCCCAGCATGTGGATCAAGGTGCGGCCGACGAGGTCGGGCGGCGAGGCTTCCACATACAGCACCCCGGCGGTGTTGATGCGCAGGTCGTCGGGCGCGGCCGGTTCAGTCGACTTGTTGAACGAGATGAATGCCATGATGGAATGTGGTGTGTTGGGCCTGTATGGGTTCAGGACAGATGCAGCTCTTTGTGTTCGCCCAGGCGCGGAGGTGTTTCGCCCGTTAATGCGGCCTTCGCCATCTTGGCCAGCTGCACCATCTTGCTTTCCTTGACGTCCCAGTACTCGGCGTGGTGAATTCGCACTTCCAGCAAGGCGAGGTCGGGGTCGTTCACTCCGGCCGGAAACCAGGCCCGTGCCACCTGCGACCAGAGCTCTTCTTTTTTGGCCTGGTCCTCGGCGATCACCGCCTGGCCCGAGAGCGACACGTAGCTGTCGTCGCCCGGGTCCGCATACGACACGTTGACGTTGCCGTCCTGCTGAAGCCGCTGGGCCAGCTCGCTTTTGCGCGAGATGAAGAAGTACAGCTGCGTGCCTTCGTCCAGCGACTTGTTCTGCGTGGTCAGCGGGTGGGCATGCAGCATGCCGTTGGCGTGGCGGTGCGTCAGCATGCCGAAGCGGATGTCCTTGATCAGCTCCCACAGGGTGTCGTAGTCGGATTTCGGTGCGCTCATGGAGTTTTCCTAAATGGTTGTGTGTTCTGCCCATGCTAGGAGCGCACCTGGGCCCGGCGCATCAGCCTGCGTCGCGGCCGCCTGTCAGCAGGCACCCACAGCCTTGTCGCAAACCTGCGTTTACCTCGGAGACACCTCAACTGCGGTCGAAACGGTTACCATATGGATGCAAGTAATTCGCATTTGTATTACGTCTCGCTTACAGGCGTGGCGCCGGTTCGCCCGCATGCATCCGCTGTTTTCCGTCCCAAAGGTGTTTCATGAAACTGTCCCTTCCATCCTTTGCCGCCGCCACACTGGCCGCCGGCCTGCTGGCCGCGCCCCTGGCCGCCACCGCCCAGGGTGTCAAGCCCACGGCCGAAGGCATCGTGGTCTACAACGCGCAGCACGCCAGCCTCACCAAGGCCTGGGCCGATGCCTTCAGCAAGGAAACCGGCATCAAGGTCACGCTGCGCAACGGCAGTGACACCGAGCTGGGCAACCAGATCGTGCAAGAGGGCGCCGCATCGCCCGCCGACGTGTTCCTGACCGAAAACTCGCCCGCCATGGCGCTGGTCGACACGGCCGGCCTGTTTGCCCCGCTGGATGCGGCCACCCTGTCTGAGGTACCCGCCAACTTCCGCCCGGTGCATGGCCGCTGGATAGGCATCGCGGCGCGCAGCACAGTATTCGTCTACAACAAGGCCAAGCTCACGCCGGCCCAGTTGCCCAAGTCCATGCTGGACCTGGCCACGCCCGCCTGGAAAGGCCGCTGGGCCGCGTCGCCTTCGGGCGCCGACTTCCAGGCCATCGTGAGCGCGCTGCTCGAACTCAAAGGCGAGGCCGCCACCGCCGCCTGGCTCAAGGCGATGAAGGAAAACGCCACGCCCTACAAAGGCAACGGCACCGTGCTCAAGGCCGTCAACGCGGGCCAGATCGAAGGCGGCGTGATTTACCACTATTACTACTACGGCGACCAGGCCAAGACCGGCGAGAACAGCAATAACACCCAGCTGCATTACTTCCGCAACCAGGATCCAGGTGCATTCGTGAGCATTTCCGGTGGCGGCGTGCTGGCTTCGAGCAAGCACCAGCCTGAAGCCCAGGCGTTTGTGAAGTGGATCGCCGGAAAAGGCGGCCAGGAAATTTTGAAGACCGGCGATGCCTATGAGTACGCCGTCGGCACGGGTGCGCAGTCCAACCCCAAGCTGGTACCGCTGGCCGAACTGCAGGCGCCCAAGGTTGAGCCCTCCAAGCTCAACAGCAAAAAAGTCACCGACCTGATGACCCAGGCCGGCCTGCTGTAAACCGTTTTTAAGTCCGCGGATCGGACGCTTCCCTTGAGTGCCTTGCCCCTTGATGCCGGCGCCGATGCCGCCCTGAAGCCGGCGGTTGCGGTGCTGCTGCCCGCGCCGGCGGCCGGCCGCGGCGGCTGGCGCCTGTCCTGGGTGGGCGGCGCGGCCCTGGTGGTGTCGCTGCTGGCCTTGCTGCCGCTGGGCTTCGTGCTCTGGGTCGGCATACAGACCGGCTGGGATACCGCCTCGGCTTTGATTTTCCGGCCCCGTGTCGGCGAGTTGCTGGTCAATACCGCGTTGCTGGTGGCGCTCACCGTGCCGCTGTGCGCGGTGCTGGCGGTGGCGCTGGCCTGGCTCACCGAGCGCAGCGACCTGCCTGGCGCGCGCACCTGGGCCTGGTTGTTGGTAGCGCCGCTGGCGGTGCCGGCCTTTGTGCACAGCTACGCCTGGATGACGGTGGCGCCCGGTTTGCACGGCCTCGCGGCCGGTGTGATGGTTTCCTTGATCGCCTATTTCCCGTTTCTGTATTTGCCGGTGGCCGCGGCCCTGCGGCGGCTGGACCCGGGCATGGAAGACAGCGCCGCCTCGCTGGGCCTGGGCCCTTGGGCCGTGTTCTTTCGCGTGGTGCTGCCGCAGCTGCGGCTCGCGGTGTGCGGTGGTTCGTTGCTGGTAGGCCTTCACCTGCTGGCCGAGTACGGCCTTTACGTGATGATCCGCTTCGACACCTTTACCACCGCCATCGTCGACCAGTTCCAGTCCACCTACAACGGGCCCGCCGCCAATATGCTCTCGGGCGTGCTGGTGGTCTGCTGTTTTGCGCTGCTGGGGCTGGAAGCGGCAGCGCGCGGCAAGGAGCGCTATGCGCGTGTGGGCACGGGCGCGGCGCGCATGCCGTTGAAGCGCAAGTTGGGCCGCTTGGCTGCGCCGGGCCTGCTGCTGCCCGCGCTGCTCAGCGTGCTGGCCCTGGGCGTGCCGCTGTTCACGCTGGGGCGCTGGCTGCTGGCGGGCGGTGCGGCAGTCTGGCGCCTTGATGAACTCGGTCCGTCGCTTTTGCAAACCCTGGGCCTCGCGCTGGCCGGCGCGCTGCTGACCACCGTGGCCGCTGTGCCCATGGCCTGGCTGTCCATACGCGCGCCGGGCCGGCTGCAGCGTGTGCTGGAAGCCTGCAACTACATGGTCGGCTCGCTGCCCGGTGTGGTGGTGGCGCTGGCCCTCGTCACTGTGACCGTGCGCCTGCCGATCTACCAGACGGCGCTGACGGTGCTGCTCGCCTATCTGCTGATGTTTTTGCCGCGCGCCCTGATCAGCCTGCGTGCCGGCATCGCACAGGCGCCGGTGGAGCTGGAGCAGGCCGCGCGCAGCCTGGGCCGCACGCCCGCGCAGGCGCTGTGGGCTGTCACGATGCGGCTGGCCGCGCCGAGTGCTGCGGCCGGCGCGGCACTGGTGGGCCTGGGCATCACCAATGAACTCACCGCCACGCTGATGCTCGCGCCCAACGGCACGCGCACGCTGGCGACCTCTTTCTGGGCCTACAGCAGCGAGATCGACTACGCCGCCGCCGCGCCCTATGCGCTCATCATGGTGCTGCTCTCCTTGCCCATGACCTGGCTGCTTTACCAACAATCCAAACGCACGGCAGGACGATGACGCGATGACGACTTCCCTGGAATTGCAAGCGATACACAAACACTACGGCGCTGTGCAGGCGCTGGGCGGCGTGGACCTGAGCGTCGCGCCCGGCAGCCGCACCGCCATCGTCGGCCCCTCGGGCTCGGGCAAGACCACGCTGCTGCGCATCATTGCCGGCTTCGAAGCGCCCGACGCGGGCCGCGTCACCCTGGGTGGCCGGCAACTGGCCAATGGGCCGGAGGCCGTGCCCGCGCACGAGCGCGGCATCGGTTATGTGCCGCAGGACGGCGCGCTGTTTCCGCACCTCACGATTGAAGGCAACGTCGGCTTCGGCCTGCCGCGCAACACGCCGCGGCGCGCCGAACGCATTGCCGAGCTGATGGACATGGTCGCGCTGGACAGCGCCATGTTGGCGCGCCGCCCGCACGAGCTCTCGGGCGGCCAGCAGCAGCGCGTGGCGCTGGCACGCGCGCTGGCGCAGCGGCCGCGGCTGATGCTGCTGGACGAACCCTTTTCGGCACTCGACACCGGCCTGCGTGCCAGTACCCGCAAGGCCGTGGCGCAGCTGCTGGGCGCGGCGGGCATCACCACCATCCTCGTCACGCATGACCAGGCCGAGGCGCTTTCGTTTGCCGACCAGGTGGCCGTGATGCGCGCAGGGCTGCTGGTGCAGGCCGGCCGGCCGCTTGACCTGTATTTGCGGCCGCGCGACGCGGCGGTGGCGGGCTTCCTGGGCGACAGCATCGTGCTGCCCGCGCAACTGGCCGGCGGCTGGGCCGATTGCGCGCTGGGACGTGTCGCCGTCAACGACAGCGGGCGCCGGGGCGCGGCGCAGATCATGCTGCGGCCCGAGCAGTTGCAGGTGGCCGAGGTGCCCGCCGAAACGGCGGTGCATGGCCCGCAAGACGGCGCCTGCTACGGCGCGGTCACCGACACCGATTTCGGCGGCTCGGTGTGCGTGCTGTCGGTGCGCCTGGTGCGCGGCACCGGCCCGGCCGCCGCGGCGCCAGCACCCTCGGCCGCCTGGGATGAAGCGCTGCTGGTGCACAGCCCGAGCATGCATGTGCCGGCCCTGGGCGCCATGGTGCGCATCACGGTGGCCGGCCAGGCCCACGTTTTCAGCGCCTGAAGGTTGCCCGCCCGCCGGGCCAACAAGCTTTGTTACTTTTTCCACAGAGGGAATTCCTGTTTTTGGCTATATTGTGTACGGCGTACACAATATGTCAGCAAACCCTTTAACCAGGAGATTTCCCATGGCCCGTTATGTAGATGGATTCATTGTTGCCGTCCCCGCCAAGAAAGTGGAGGACTACCGCAAGCTGTCCCGCAAGGCCGGCAAGATCTGGAAGGAATACGGCGCGATCGAATACACCGAGTGCCTTGCCGACGACGTGCAGCCCGGCAAGCTCACGTCTTTCCCGCAAAGCGTCAAGCTCAAAGCCGGCGAGGTGGTGGTGTTTTCGTGGATCACCTACAAATCGCGCAAGCACCGCGACAGCGTCAACAAAAAAGTCATGTCCGACCCGCGCCTGGAGGCCATGATGGACCCGAAGAACCTCCCCTTCGACGGCAAACGCATGATCTGGGGCGGCTTCAAAACCATCGTCGAACTCTGAGCGGCGCTAAGCCTGCGCGGCCAGCGCCTGCAGCGCCTGGCGTGTGAAGTCATCCGCCGGGAAAAAGGTCTCCATCGCAAGTTCCTGCAAGGTCACGTCCACCGGCGTGCCGAAGATGGTGGTGGTGCTGATAAAGCTCAGCATGCCGGCTGGGGTTCTGAACAAAAAGGGCATGACCACGCCCGGGTGCTCGCCTTCGAGGTGCTCCGTCGCTTCCTCAGGCACGGGATAGGCCTTGAGTTCCTCCAGCAAGGCCGTCAGCAGCGGGTCTGCTGTTGCCACGACCTGCTGGCGCAGGCGCTCAAAGATATGCGTGCGCCACTGCGGCAGGTTGGCGATGCGCGGCGCCAGGCCCTTGGGGTGCAGGCTCAGGCGCAGCACATTCACCGGTCCCTCCAGCAGCGAGGCATCAGCGCCCTCCATCAGGTGCGGCACCATGCGGTTGGCGGCCACCAGGTTCCAGTGCCTGTCCACCGCCAGGGCCGGGTAGGGCTCATGGCTTTTGAGCAGCAGCTCCACGGCCTGCCGGGCTGAGGCCAGGGCAGGGTCGTCCAGCGGGCGCTCGCGGTACATGGGCGCGTAACCGGCTGCCACCAGCAAGGCATTGCGCTCGCGCAGCGGAATGTCCAGCCGCTCCGACAGCCGCAGCACCATCTCGCGGCTGGGCACCGAACGCCCGGTTTCCACAAAACTCAGGTGGCGCGTCGAGATGTCGGCCTCATGGGCCAGGTCCAGCTGGCTCAGGCGCCGGTGCTGGCGCCAGTGGCGCAGGTGGTCGCCAAAGGGCTGGGGCGCGCTGCGCTGCGCCGGGCGGTTGGGGTGGTGGGTGCTGGCGGTCATGGCCACATCGTAAGGGGAGACGGGTGGTTTTCCATTACCTGTCAGGTTATCGACGGGCCGCCGCCGTGCGGGAATGATGGCCTCCATGCGCACCGACCCGGCAGCCCGGCGCGCTGATCCCCATCACCGGCTGCTGCTTCAGGAGTTTTGCCATGTCTTCGAGTTCTATCCTGTCCTCCCCCAACTTCCTGCGTAACGTCCTGCGCGTGGATGCGCTGTCCTGCATAGCCTGCGGGGTATTGCAAGTGGCTTTCCCGGCCGCGATGGCCCGCCTCTTGAACCTGCCCGAGGGCCTGGTCGCCTACACCGGCGAGTTCCTGCTGGTCTACGCCGCAGTCGTTGCGTTTGTTTCAACGCGTAATCCCTTGCCGCGGCCCATCGTCTGGGTATTGGTGGCGGGCAATATCGGCTGGGCGCTGGCTTGTGTGCTGCTGTTGGCCAGCGGCCTCATGTCGCCTTCCATGCTGGGCGTGGCTTATGTGGTGGTGCAGGCACTGACAGTCGCGGTGCTGGCCGAGCTGCAATACTTCGGCCTGCGCCGCGCGGCGCCGCAACCGGCCTGGTAAGAAAAAAGAAGAAGGCACAAGACTGGGCAGGAGGGCAGGATATGCGGGCTCGGCCCCCCACGGGGCCGCGGTG
>Ga0209025_1002113_pt1 | contig 22404 bp, 26 predicted proteins | sample AraplaMF_Col_mLB_FD_184256 | JGI IMG/M metagenome (GOLD analysis project Ga0209025, IMG submission 184256) | Arabidopsis root microbial communities from the University of North Carolina, USA - plate scrape MF_Col_mLB (SPAdes) (version 2) | ecosystem: Host-associated > Plants > Roots > Endosphere... | reverse complement strand
GAGCGCGTTCCCCGAGCGCAGGAAATGGCAGATGTTGCGCTGGCTGATGACGATCGCCTTGGGCGTGCCGGTCGAACCCGAGGTGTAGATCAGATAGGCCGGGTGATCGGGAGTGAGCCCCGGCGCCCGCGCCGGCAGCGCTTGCCCGTCATTTGCCTCTGCGAGCTGCTGCGGGCACCAGACGGTACGCCCCGTCGCGGTCGCCCGCGTCTTCCAGTCGGTCTGCGTCACCAGCCCCTTGGCGCTGGCGTCCTCCAGGCAGATGGCGATGCGCTCGATCGGCGCCTCGGCATCGAAGGGCAGCCAGGCCGCGCCCGAGAGCGTGATCGCGATCTGCGCCACCAGCAGGTCGATGCCGCGCGACATCCACAGGCCGACCATGTCGCCCGGCCCGACGCCGGCGAGCACGAGACCGCGCGCCTGGGCCTGGGCCTGGGCCCAGACCTGCGCATAGCTCAATCGCCATTCGCCGGAGATCATCGCGATATGATCGGGCCGCGCAGAGACGCTCGCCGCGAAGATCTCGGCGAGCACCTCGTCGCGCAGCAGCTCCGGCCGCTTCTCGCCCGCCAGCATCGCAAGCGCGGTCGTGCCTGAATCGGCGGTACCCGCCGAAACTGTGGTGATGTCGTTCATTCTGCCCCGCCGCAGATCCCGGCCTTGTGCCCGGACTGCACCTCACGTCGAACGCCCGCCTCCCCGCGACGATGCGTCCATCGAATCCAGGCCGGACACCCGCAGCCGCGCGGAAGCTCGCCTGCCGGCCGTACATGAGCAGATTTGGCTTAACCGCGGCTGAACGGCAAGCCTGAAGAGGGGATGCGGTTAAGCGTCCCCCCGCCTCCCGCGGCGGCTTGTCACATCCATGTCGCCTTGCCGGCCTCGACCACCAGGATCTTGCCCTGCCAGATCTCGACGCGGGCCGCGTCGGCCGTGCCGACCGCGCCGATCAGCGCCAGCACCGCCCGCGCCACGCCGCCATGGCTCACCATCACCGTATCGGGCGCCAGTGCTTCCAGCGCAGGCCGGATGCGCTCAGCCAGCATCCGGTAGCTCTCGCCTCCCGGCGGCACGAAGCCCCATTTGTCGCGTTCACGGGCCTGGGCGAGCTCGCGCTCGCTCTTGCGGATCTCCCGCCAGGTGAAGCCTTCCCAGATCCCGAAGGTCAGTTCGCGCAGGCGCTCGTCGATGCGGAACGCGTCCGGCGGCAGGTCGAGCTCGCGCCGCAGGATCGTCATCGTCTCGCGCGCCCGCTCCATCGGCGAGCAGAGATAGTCCACGCTCGCATAATCGGGCGTCAGCGCCCTGAGCCGGCGCGCCGCCTCCTCGGCCTGCATGCGGCCGAGCGCGTTGAGCGGAATGTCTTTCCCACCCTGCAGCCGGCCTTCGCGATTCCAGTCGGTTTCGCCATGGCGGACGAGGAAGAGGCGACCGGGAATCGTCAGGGGAGTCATGCCCCGCCTCTTGCACGCTGGCGACAGCAAGGTCAAAGCGGCGAAAGCGCCGCAGGTACGCCCTTCACACCTCGTGAGCTTTGTGGTGGCCGCGCCTCGAAGCCCTGTGTAAGAGGCAGGCTCTCGCATCGCTCGACAGTCGCATGAACGCCACGCTGACATTGCCGGATGGCCGCAGGCTCCGCCTCGGCGCCAGACCCCTGCTGATGGGCGTGGTCAACGTCACCCCGGATTCCTTTTCCGATGGCGGCCTCTTCGCCGATCCCGCTGTCGCCGTCGCGCATGGATTGAAGCTGGCGCAACAGGGCGCGGACATCGTCGATGTCGGTGGCGAGTCGACCCGGCCGGACCATATCCGGCTCGATGCGGCGAGCGAGCTCGCCCGGGTCTTGCCGGTGATCACCGGCATCGTCGCACAAAGCGATGTTCCGATCTCGATCGACACCTATAAGGCGGAAGTCGCCGAGGCCGCGCTCAAGGCCGGCGCCTCGATCGTCAACGATGTCTGGGGGGCGCAGCGCGAGCCCGCCATCGCCGGCGTCGCCGCCCGCCATGGCGCACCGATCGTCCTGATGCACAACCGGGAAGAGGTCGATCCCGACATCGACATCCTCACTGACGTCCTGCGCTTCCTCGAGCGCTCCATCGCGATCGCGATCGAGGCCGGCGTGCCGCGCAGCCAGATCGTCGTCGATCCCGGCATCGGCCGCTTCGGCAAGACCGCCGAGCAATCGCTGCTGCTGATGAAGGAGCTGCGCCGCCTCGGCGAGCTCGGCTGCCCGGTCCTGCTCGGCGCCTCCCGCAAATCGGTGCTCGGCCATGTCATCGGCAAGACGATCCCGGCTGAGCGCGTCGCCGCCAGCATCGCTGCGCATCTCTATGGCGTCACCCAAGGCGCCGCCATCATCCGCGTCCATGATGTCGACGAGCATGTCGATGCGCTGAAGATCTGGGCGGCGATCGGAGCAGCACAATGAGCGCGACCGGGCAGATCTTCATCGAGGCGCTCGACCTGTACGCCTATCATGGCCATTTCGCCGAGGAGGGCCGGCTCGGCCAGCGCTTCTCGATGGACCTGGTGCTCGACTGCGACCTGCGCGCCTCCTCGCTCAGCGACGACATTGCCGACACCGTCGACTATGGCGAGGTCGTCGCCCTGGTGACGCGCACCTTCTCGGCCAAGCGCTTCAAGCTGCTGGAAGCGGCCGCTCGCGCCCTCGCACAGGCGATCCTGGCTGAATATCCGAAGGTGACCCGCGTCTCCGTCACCTTGCGCAAGCCGGCCCCGCCGATTCCGGGCCGGATGGAATCGGTCGGCATCAAGCTGGACTTCACCCGGTGAGCAATGCGGCGACGCTCGGTCTCGGCGGCAATCTCGGCGATCCCGTCGCGGCCTTCGCGGCAGCGCTGGCGCGGCTGCGCGCCCATGCCGCCGTCGAGCTGAAGGCGACCTCCTCGGTCTGGCGCACCGCGCCCTGGGGCAAGCTCGACCAGCCCGAGTTCCGCAATATGGCAGTGCTGATCGAGACCTCGCTCTCAGCCGAGGACCTGCTCGCGCTCTGCCTCGATATCGAGCGCGAGAGCGGCCGCGAGCGGCGCGAGCGCTGGGGGCCGCGCACGCTCGACATCGACATCCTGACCTATGGCAGCGAGGCGATCGACCGGCCCGGCCTGCAGGTCCCGCACCCGCGCATCGGCGAGCGCGCCTTCGTGCTGGCGCCGCTGGCGGAAATCGCATCGGGGATCAAGATCGGCGGTCGCGGCGTCGCCGATCTCTTCGCGGCGATCACCGGCGATGATGTCAGCCGCGATGCCGAAGGCACCACGCGGCTGAAAGCGATGCTGGCAGCTCAGCCGGGCTAAACCCTCACTCGCCCTTGTCGAGCGAGATGTCCGGCGCCGTCGGCACCTTCATGCCGACGACATGGTAGCCGGCGTCGACATGCATCACCTCGCCGGTGATGCCGCGAGACATGTCGGAGACCAGGAACACCGCGGTCTCGCCGACCTCCTCGATGGTGACGGTGCGGCGCAGCGGCGAGTTGTACTCGTTCCATTTCAGGATGTAGCGGAAATCGCCAATGCCGGAGGCTGCCAGCGTCTTGATCGGCCCGGCCGAGATCGCGTTGACGCGAATCTTCTGCGGGCCGAGATCGGCGGCGAGATACTGCACGCTCGATTCCAGCGCGGCCTTGGCGACGCCCATGACGTTGTAATGCGGCATCCACTTCTCGGCGCCGTAATAGGTCAGCGTCAGCAGCGAGCCGCCATCCGGCATCAGCTTCTCGGCCCGCTGGGTGATCGCCGTGAAGGAATAGCAGGAGATCAGCAGCGACTTGGAGAAATTGCCTTCCGTGGTGTCGACATAACGGCCGGTCAATTCGTCCTTGTCGGAAAAGGCGATGCAGTGGACGACGAAGTCGAGCTTGCCCCAGAGTTTTTCGATCTCGGCGAAGACCGCGTCGATCGACGCGCCATCGGTGACGTCGCAATGGCCGACGATATGGCCGCCGAGCTGCTTGGCCAGCGGTTCGACCCGCTTCTTCAGCGCATCGCCCTGATAGGTGAAGGCGAGCTCGGCGCCGGCATCCGCGGCCGCCTTGGCGATACCCCAGGCGATCGAGCGGTTGTTGGCGACGCCCATGACGAGACCACGCTTGCCCCGGAGCAGATTGGCGGTCGGGGCGGCGCTGCTGGATTCAGGCATCTGAGACCTTCGAACTGGACGAACCGGCAAAAGAGAACCGGACGGTCTCATAACTGAGGTGGCGAAGCGGTGGAAGCGCCGTCTGCCGAAATCCTGTTCAGCCCGTCTCAGCCCGCCCGCGCCTTCATCAGCGCAGTCAGCTCGGCATCCTCGCCGGGCATCTCGATGTCGATCGAGACGAAGAGGTCGCCATGCTCGCCTTTCTTGGCGCCGGGCAGCCCCTTGCCGCGCAGGCGAAACTGGCGCGCCGTCCCCGTCATCGGCGGCACGTTCATCTCGACGGCACCACCCAGCGTCGGCACATGGATCGGCCCGCCCAGCACCGCCGTCGCCAGTGGCACCGCGACGCGCGTGCGCAGGTTGGTGCCGTCGACGGTGAAGCGCGAATCGGGCTTCACCTTGATCGTCATCAGCACGTCGCCGGTCTCGCCGGTGAGCGGATGAGTCTGGCCGAGGCCGCGCAGACGCATGACCTTGCCGTCGGCGACGCCCTCTGGGATCGTCACCTCGACCTCGCGCCCGCCGGGCAGCTTCACCCGGCGCGTGCCGCCATTGACCGCCTCGGCGAGGCCGACCTCGAGGGTGAAACTCTGCTCCGGCGGCTTCTGCGGCTGGCTTTGCCGGGCGCGTCCGCCGCGCCTGGCAGCCTCGCCGAAGAGCGAGCCGAAGATGTCGGCGGGGTCGAAGCCGGGATCGCCACCGCGACCGGAGGGCCCGCCGCCGTCGAAATGGAAGTCGAATCCGCCATGCTGCGCGCCGCGGCGTCCGGCACCCATGCCCTCGAAGCCGGAGAAGCGCGGCTTGCCCTCGGCGTCGATCTCGCCGCGGTCGAACTGCTTGCGCTTGTCGGCGTCGCCGAGGACCTCATAGGCGGTGTTCAGCTCGGAGAATTTCTCCTGCGCCTTCGGGTCACCCTGGTTGCGGTCGGGGTGCAGGTCCTTGGCGCGGCGGCGATAAGCCTTCTTGATCTCGGCCTCGTCGGCCGATTTCGCCACGCCCAGAACCTGATACGGATCACGCATTCAAAGACACCCCCGGAGGATTCTCGATTCCGGCGTACCGGAACCGCCTCCTAGATGGGAAGACTGTGGCGCAGTTGCAACAGCTTAAACAGCGCCCTTCCACAGCTTGGCGTCCTGCACGGCCCACTCGCCACCGGACGGCCGGCAGGCGGTGCCCTGCAGCTTCACCGGGCCGGTCTGCAGGCTCATCGAAGCGAGGAAGGCGCGGCAGATCTCGTCCGATTTCAGGAACGGCCCGCCGACCGGGGTGAAGGTGCCCTTCATGCCGCTCTGGGCATTGTCCCAGGAAACCGGTGCGCCGTTGCCCTGCGGATCGAGCGCCAGCGCCATCGCGCCCTCCGCCCGGCGCCAGTCCTCGGGGCCGAGATCGGGGGCCAGTTCAACCAGCGCGCTCTTGCCCTCGACGGCGCGCGCCGGCAGTACCGAGGCGGTGGTCATCGCGACCTCGTCCTCGGCCTTGCTCGACAGGCCCATGATCGGGAAGGAGACCGAGCAGCCGGCCGAGGCCAGCCCAAGCAGCAGCGCGCCGATCAGCGATGCCCCGCATGCAAGGGGACTGCGCTCACGCGGCCTCTGGCTCCGCAGCCCGCGGGGCTTATATAAGACTGCCAACTCAAACCGCATTACGGATCGCGCTCGCCCAACGCTTCCTGAACCTATCGAGGACTAAGCACGTGAATCCGTTAATGAGCGGTGACTTCACCGAGGCTCAAGAGCCCTTCGCCCTGTTCGAGAGCTGGCTGGAAGAGGCCAAGGCCTCCGAGCCGAACGACCCCAACGGCATGGCGCTATCGACGGTCGATGCCGACGGCATGCCCAATTCGCGCATGGTCCTGCTCAATGGCCGCGGCCCCGACGGCTTCGTCTTCTACACCAACACCCAGAGCCAGAAGGGCGAGGAGCTCGCCGGCCAGCCCAGGGCGGCCGCGCTGTTCCACTGGAAGAGCCTGCGCCGGCAGGTCCGCATCCGTGGCCCGGTCAGCCGCGTCAGCGATGCCGAGGCCGACGCCTATTTCCAGTCGCGTCCACGCGACAGCCGGATCGGCGCCTGGGCCTCGCAGCAGTCCCGGCCGCTCGAAAGCCGGTTTGCCCTTGAGAAAGCGGTCGCGAGCTACGCGCTGAAATTCGGCGTCGGCGAGGTGCCGCGCCCGCCGCACTGGACCGGCTTCCGCATCGCCCCCGTCTACATGGAATTCTGGCGCGACGGCGCCTTCCGTCTGCACGACCGCATCGTCTTCCGCCGCGCCGCCCCTGGCGACGCCTGGACGAAGACCCGGCTCTACCCCTGAGGACCAGCCCTCCATGGCCATGCCGAAATTCGACTTTCCGAAAACCGAAGCCGGCAAGCGTCCGGTGATGCTTTTGACCGGCGCCAGCCGGGGCATCGGCCATGCCACGGTGATGCAGTTCGCCATGGCCGGCTGGCGCATCCTGTCCTGCTCGCGCCAGGCCTTCTCGGAGAAATGCCCGTGGCCGTCCGGCGCCGACGATCATGTCCAGATCGACCTCGGCGACCCCGAGGACACGATGCGCGGCATCGCCGAGATCAAGAAGCGCCTCGCCGCCGAGGGTGGCAAGCTCAATGCGCTCGTCAACAATGCCGGCATCTCGCCGAAGGGGGCGGGCGGCGCGCGCCTCGGCGCGGCGACGACCTCGTTCAACGACTGGCACCAGGTCTTCCAGGTCAACTTCTTCGCGCCGATCATGCTGGCGCGCGGCCTGCTCGACGAGCTCAAGGCGGCCAAGGGCACGATCGTCAACGTCACCTCGATCGCCGGCTCGCGCGTCCACCCCTTCGCCGGCGCCGCCTATGCGACCTCGAAGGCGGCGCTCGCCAGCCTGACCCGCGAGATGGCCGCCGATTTCGGCCCGCTCGGCATCCGCGTCAATGCGATCTCGCCCGGCGAGATCGACACCGCCATCCTCTCCCCCGGCACCGAGAAGATCGTCGAGAAGCTGCCGATGCACCGCCTTGGCAAGACCGAGGAAGTCGCCAAGGCGATCTATTTCCTCTGCACCGACGCCTCGAGCTACGTCACCGGCGCCGAGCTCCACATCAATGGCGGGCAGCACGTGTGAGTGGTCAGGACAACGGCCAGATCATCCGTTTTCCGAATCCCGCCCGCGCGGCGGCGCGCCCGGTGCTCGCCGCCTCGGTCGCCGTCTTCCGTGGCGGTAAGGTCCTGTTGGCGACGCGGACCAAGCCGCCCGCCGACCAGCTCTGGTCCCTGCCCGGCGGCAAGGTCGAGGCCGGCGAGAGCCTGGAAGAGGCGGCACTGCGCGAGCTCGAGGAAGAGGTCGGCGTCACCGCGCGGATCGTCGGCTTCAACCGCCATGTCGAGATCGTGGGCCGTGATCCCAAGGGCGCGGTCACCCATCATTTCGTCATCGCTTCCTTCGTCGGGGAGTGGCTCTCCGGCGAGCCGCAGCCCGGCCCCGAGGCCGGCGCGGTGATGTGGGCCGATCCCCTGAAGCTCGGCGGCCTGCCGACGACGCGCGAGCTCGGCGACGTGCTGCGCCGCGCCGCCGCCATTGTCGCTGGTGACATTGGCGCATGACGAAGCGCGCCCTCGCAGCCCTCGTTCTCGCCGCGCTCGCCGCGAGCCCCGAGGCGCTGCTGGCGCAGGCGCGGCGGCCGCCCCAACCGCAACAGCAGCAGCAACGCCCCGCAGAACCCGCTCCACAGGAGCCCGAAGCGCCCCCCCCGCCCTATGAGCCGCAATTGCTGAAGCTCGCCGAGATCATCGGCTCGCTCGCCTATCTGCGCACGCTCTGCGAGACCCGCGAGGCGCAGGACTGGCGCGAGCGCATGGCGACGCTGCTCGATTCGGAAGGCCGTTCGCCGCAGCGGCGCGAACGTCTGGCCGGCGCTTACAACCGCGGCTACCGCGCCTATTCGGCGACGCACCGCACCTGCAGCGAGGGCACGCAGGAGGCCTCCGCCCGTCTCGCCCAGGAGGGCGAGAAGCTGGCGAAAGCCTTGGCGAGCCGGTTCGGCGGCTAGTTTCAGGACAGGCCTGCGCCAATCTTAGGCAGAATTGTCCCCCACGAATTAACCTTTCTTAAAGACCATGATGGCGCCCGGCTGCTGCGGGCCGTATCCTTGGTAGGCAAATCACTGGAACAGCTGCGCCCTGCGCGCCGCTGCTCTGTCCGACAGGTACCTTTCGACGCCGGATACCGCTGCCTTCATGTCTGCTCTCTCCGACGACCTGCCGCTCGACCCGACCCTCGCCGAGGACGTCAAGGACGCCCGCCGCGTCGCCTATTGCTATGTAGAGGACGCCTTCGCCGAGGCGCGCCAGGACGGGCTCGACTCCGACTCGCTCGCCCATGCCGCCCTGTTCGCGGCGATGCGCACCCTGGTCGAGACCTATGGCGAGGAGGCGACCGCCGTCTTCGCCGAGGCCCTGCCCGAGAAGATCCGCCACGGCAACTTCACCACCGGCACGCGGCACTAGCAAAAGCCGTCAGCCTGCCGCCCTTCGCGCTGTCTCCGCTCGCCCAAGCAGCAGCTCGCGCTCGCGCCGATTCCGGGTCATGCCGGCGGCGCGGGTGAACTCGGCCTCCGCCTCGCCGTGACGGCCGAGCTTGAGCAGGAAATCGGCGCGCACGCTCGGCAGCAGGTGGTAGTTCTTCAGAGCCGGCGCCGAGGCGAGCGCATCGACCAGCACCAGCCCCGCCGCCGGCCCCTCCGCCATCGAGACCGCGACGGCCCGGTTGAGTTCGATCACCGGCGAGTGCGTCAGCGCGCCGAGCGCGCCGTAGAGCGAGGCGATCCTGCGCCAATCGGTGTCCTCGGCGACATTGGCGCGGGCATGGCAGGCGGCGAGCTCGGCCTGCAGGACGTAAGGGCTGGGCTCGGTGGACAGCCTGCGCGCGGTCTCCAGCGCCTTGAGGCCGTGATTGATCAGCAGCCTATCCCAGCGCGCCCGATTCTGGTCGAGCAGCAGCACCGGCTCGCCATCGGGCCCGATCCGGGCGCGCAGGCGTGAGGCCTGCAACTCCATCAGCGCGACGAGGCCATGCACCTCCGGCTCCCGCGGCGCGAGGCCGGCAAGGATGCGCCCGAGCCGCATCGCCTCCTGGCAGAGGGCCGGACGGACCCAGTCCTCGCCCCCGGTCGCGGCATAGCCTTCGTTGAAGATCAGGTAGACCACCTCCAGCACCGAGGCGAGGCGGTTCGCCAGCTCGGGCCCATGCGGCACCTCATAGGGCACCTTGGCCTCGGCCAGCGCCTTCTTCGCCCGGACCAGGCGCTGCGACATGGTCGGCTCCGGCACCAGGAAGGCGCGCGCGATCTCCTCGGTGGTGAGGCCGCCGATCAGGCGCAGCGTCAGCGCCAGTCGCGCCTCGACCGAGAGTACGGGGTGGCAGGCGGTGAAGATCAGGCGCAGCAGGTCGTCGCCGAGCTCGTCGTCGAGCGCGTCCTCAATCCCGGCGATCGGATCGTCCTCCTCGTCGAGGTCGCGGCCGATCTCCTCATGCTTGCGCTTCAGCATCTTGGCGCGCCGGAGGTCGTCGAGCGCGCGGTGCTTGGCGGCCTGCATCAGCCAGGCGCCGGGATTGCGCGGCACGCCCTCGTCCGGCCATTGCTGGAGCGCGGCGACGAGCGCGTCCTGCGCCAACTCCTCGGCCCGGCCGACATCGCGGGTGACGCGGGCGAGACTCGCGATCAGCCGGGGGGCCTCGATCCGGAAGACCGCCTCGATGGCGCGGTGTGCATCGCTTGCCGTCATGGCCTGCGATACACACCATCAGCGTGGGGGCTGGCAAGCGGCTCAGCCGTTGCCGACCTCGCTCTTGAGCCGATCCCAGGTCGCCGCTGCCTCCGGCGAGACCATCTCGCCGAAATCGGCGATGTCCACGACCGGGCGGATCTCGATCTCGGACGGGCCGGGCATCGGGTTGGGGCAGCGCTTGACCCAGGCGATCGCCTCGTCGAGCGACTTGCACTCCCAGATCCAATAGCCTGCGACCAATTCCTTGGTCTCGGCGAAGGGCCCGTCGACCACGGCGCGCTGGGCGCCGTCGAACTGGACGCGTGCGCCCTTCGCACTCGGCTGCAGCCCGTCGCCGCCCTTCATGATGCCGGCTTTCACCAGCTCTTCATTATAGGCCATCATCGCATCGACCAGTTCGCGGGTCGGCGGGGCACCGGCTTCGCTATCCTTGGTCGCCTTGACCAGAACCATGAAACGCATCGGTCTTCTCCGTTTGATGGGAGCAGTGCAGGCCTCGCCTGCCACCCTCCGGGTTGAATGGGGTTTGAAAGCCTTCGTCCGATCAGCCGGCGAGCTTCGCCGACTCCGCCCGCACGCGCTCTTCCTGCTCGCGCAGCTCGGGCGTCAGTACCTCGCCGAAATCCTCCATCTCGAAGATCGGGCGCAGCTCGATCTCGGTGCCGCCGTCGAAGGGCGCGCGCTTCAGCCACTCGACGGCCTCGTCGAAGGAGCGGACCTGCCAGATCCAGAAGCCGGCGAGCAGCTCCTTGGTCTCGGCGAAGGGTCCATCGGTGAGCGTCCGCTTTGCGCCGTCAAAGCGCATGCGCAGCCCCTTCGCGCTCGGATGCAGCCCGTCCATCGCCAGCAGCACGCCGGCCTTCACCAGTTCCTCGTTATAGGCCCCCATCCTGGTGAGGAGGTCCTCGTCCGGCATCACGCCGGCTTCGCTGTCCTTGTTGGCCTTGACCAGAACCATCACACGCATCGGTCTTCTCCTGTCTCTTGAGGGTTGGTTTCGCTTCATTGTGGAGCGGGAAAAGTCCCGCCCTCTGTCTTCACGTCGAACGAGGCAGGCCCCGATCGACAGGCCCTGAAAATTTTTTCAGCCCCTGGCCGCATATTTTTCGCGACGGGCGATTTCGGCTGCGCTCGGCTCGGCGAACTCGAACGAGCCGGTGGTGACCTCGCCCTCACGGCGATAGGTCGCCATCATGACACCGGTGCTCGAGGCGCTGCTCTCGACCAGCTTGAAGGCGGCGGGCATCGCACCCTTGCCGAACAGCCGCTTGCCCTTGCCGAGCACGACCGGGAAGGTCAGCAGCGTGATCTCGTCGATCAGGTCCTTGGCCAGCAGCGCCTGGATCAGCTCGCTCGAGCCCTGCAGCAGGAGCTTGCGCCCATCCTGGCGCTTCAGCGCCGCGACCTCGGCGGCAGGATCGCCACGCAGCGCAACGCTGTTCTGCCAGGTCAGGCTCTGCGGCTCCGAGGTCGCGACATATTTGGTGATGGCGTTGAACTTGACCGCGATCGGATCGTCACCGGCATAGGGCCAGTGCGCCGCGAAGATGTCGTAGGTCCGACGGCCGAGCAGCAGGTCGAACTCGTCGGACAGGGCCTTGTCCATGACCTTGCCCATCGCCTCGTCCCAGTAGTGGAAGGTCCAGCCGCCATGGCTGAAGCCGCTCTGCGGATCCTCATGCGGGCCGCCCGGCGCCTGCATGACGCCGTCGAGGGACACGAAGGTTGCGGCAACGACTTGTCTCATCTGATCTCTCCCGAACTTGCGGGAGCATCGCCCCGCATCGCGTCTTTCGAAGCTCGGGCGGGCGCCGCAATGATCTGCGGCCTTCCGCTGCTTCTTACCGACACGTCGAACGGAGAAACTCCGGATCGACAGCTCCTCGAAAAAATTTTCGCCGGGCCGGTCGCGCGGCGTACGGCACCCGTTTCCTGTCCCCGCCGCAGCATCGGTTGAGCCTTTGGCCGAAGCACCCTAACTATCGGGGCGAACGGCGCCTCGCGCCGAAACAGCGATCGCTCAGAGAGCCCCCCGCCATGCCGGCAGCCAGATTGGTCGACCGCGGCGTCATCCGCGTCAGCGGCGACGATGCCCGCGATTTCCTCGACAACATCGTCACCAATGCGATGGAGACCGTCACGCCCGAGCGCGCCGGCTATGGCGGGCTGCTGACACCGCAAGGCAAGATCATCGGCGATTTTCTGATCGTCGCCGTGCCGGAGGCGGAAGGCGGCGGCTTCCTGCTCGACTCGCCTTTGCTCCAGATTCCCGACCTGATGAAGAAGCTGAAGCTCTACAAGCTGCGCGCCAAGGTGACGCTCGACGATCTCAGCGAGACCGCGGCGGTAATCGCCGCGACCGATGGCGGCAGGCTGCCGGCCGATGCCGGGCTGGTCTATGCCGATCCGCGCCTCCCCGAGCTCGGCGAGCGCGCCATCGTCGACCGCGAGGGCGCCGACGAGCTCGCGGACACCTCCATGGACGACTATCACGCCCGCCGCATCGGCCTCGGTATTCCCGATGGCGGGCGCGACTTCCTCTATGGCGATGCCTTCCCGCACGAGGCGCTGTTCGACCAGCTCGGCGGCGTCTCCTTCAAGAAGGGCTGCTATATCGGCCAGGAGGTGGTCTCGCGCATGCAGCACCGCGGCACTGCCCGCTCGCGGATCGTGCCGATCGTCTTCAGCGAGGGCATCAATCCCGATGACGGCGTCGAGGCCAGCGCCGGCGGCAAGACGCTCGGCCGTGTCGGCTCCTGCGCCAATGGCCGCGGGCTCGCCCTGCTCAGGCTCGACCGGGTGGCGGATGCGCTCGCCGCTGGTCATCCCCTCGACGCCGGCGGCCTCGCTTTCACGCTCGGCCAGAAGCCGTTCTTCATTCGCTTCCCCTTCCCGGGCGAGCCAGAATTCGGAGCAGCGGCATGAGCGACGTCACCGGCGGACGCGCCGCGGTCGAGGGGCCCGACGGCAAATATCGCTGCATCTGGCCGGGGAGCGACCCGCTCTACCTCGCCTATCACGACACCGAATGGGGTGTTCCCGAGTACGATTCCCGCACGCTCTGGGAAAAGCTGATGCTCGACGGCTTCCAGGCCGGCCTGTCCTGGATCACTATCCTGCGCAAGCGCGACGCCTTCCGTGCCGGCTTTTCCGGTTTCGAGCCCGAGACCGTCGCCCGCTTCGGCGAGGCCGACATCCAGCGGCTGCTGGCCGATGCCGGGATCGTGCGCCATCGCGGCAAGATCGAGGGCACGATCCGCAATGCGCAGGCCTATCTCAGGCTCAGCGAAAAGGGGCCCTTCACCGACTTCCTCTGGAAGCATCTCGACGGGCGCGTGATCCAGAACAGCTTCCGCACCCACGAGCAGGTGCCGGCCGAGACTGCCGTCTCCAAGGCGATCTCCAGGGAGCTCAAGGCCGCCGGCTTCACCTTCTGCGGCCCGACCATCGTCTATGCGGTGATGCAGGCCTGCGGCATGGTCAACGACCACCTGACCGGCTGCTTCCGCTGGCAGGAATGCGCCGCGCTCGCCCGCGACACGCGCCCCGCCGCCTGATGGCCAAGCCGCCTGCCCCACCGCGCGCCTGGCAGCGCATGCTGTCCGGCCGGCGGCTCGATCTGCTCGATCCCTCGCCGCTCGATGTCGAGATCGAGGACATCGCCCATGGCCTTGCCCGCGTCGCCCGCTGGAACGGCCAAACCCGCGGCGTGCATTCCTTCTCGGTGGCGCAGCACTGCCTGCTGGTCGAGGCGATTGCGGGGCATCTCAACCCGGACTGGTCGCGCGAGTGGCGCCTGATGGCGCTGCTGCACGATGCGCCGGAATACGTCATCGGCGACATGATCTCGCCGTTCAAGGCGGTGATGGGCGACGCCTATAAGGGCGTCGAACTGCGCCTGCTCGGCGCGATCCATCTGCGCTTCGGCCTACCGGCGGCGACACCGGCGATCGTCAAGCGCAAGACCAAGGACGCCGACAAGATCTCGGCCTTCCTCGAGGCGACAGAACTCGCCGGCTTCGAGCGCGAGGAGGCGCTGCGCTTCTTCGGCCGCCCTCAGGCGCTGCCACGCGAGGTGCTGGCGCTGCTGGAGCCGCAGGCGACGGAAGAAGCGCAGGCGGCGTTTTTGAGGCGGTTTACGGAGTTAGCGGGGCAGTAATCCCATGTGTCATTCTCGGCCGGAGCGCAGCGAAGAGCCGAGAATCTCAGGACGAGAAGGCACTGGTTTCCGAGATGCTCGGGTCAAGCCCGAGCATGACGCCTTTTGCTCAATAACAAGACACAAATTCCCGATACACCCAGCCCACCACATAGTTCCGACCGCGTGGGCTGATCAGCGCCCAGGCCCGGCCGCGCTCGTCGGACGAGGTATTGATCACGCGGATGCCGGCGCCGTTGCTGACACGGCCGATGATCTCGCCATTCGGCGTCTCGCGGATGTTGAGCGGGGTGCCCGTGGGGTCGGTGACGGCGCAGCGGTTCTGGGCGAAGGCCGGCGCCGCCATCAGGCTGGCGGCAAGCGCGGCGGTGAGCAGGCCGAGGCGGATGGCGGTCATGAGATGTCTCCGATCGTCGACCGGCGCGCCCCGCGCCGTGACTCGCCCATGCCATGGCGCGGTCAGGGCCGTTTTCGCCGCGGCATGTGAGATTGTTTCCGTTTCTGATCAGATCATCTGACATTCTCTGCCATTCACGACATAATCGGACAGGCCCATAATGCGTTCATCTGATTGCAGCCCTGGGAGAACGAAGCCATGACCGCCCCGACCAGCCTGAAGCTTCCTGCCGGCGTCGTCGTCAAGGGCGCGCTCGCCGAGCGCTATGACGAGGTCCTGAGCCATGACGCGCTCGCCTTCGTCGCCGACCTGCAGCGCCGCTTCAACGAGACCCGCAAGCGCCTGCTCGCTCTGCGCAAGGAGCGCCAGAAGCGCTTCGATGCCGGCGAGACCCCGGACTTCCTGGCCGAGACCAAGCATATCCGCGAAGGCGACTGGAAGGTCGCAGCCATCCCGGCCGATCTGCAGGACCGCCGCGTCGAGATCACCGGCCCGGTCGACCGCAAGATGATCGTCAACGCGCTGAACTCCGGCGCCAAGGTCTTCATGGCCGATTTCGAGGACGCCTCCTCGCCGGTCTGGGCCAACATGGTCGAAGGCCAGATCAACCTGAAAGACCGCTGGGCCGGCAAGATCGACTTCACCGACGCCGGCAACGGCAAGGACTACAAGCTCAAGGACAAGCCCGCCGTCCTGATCATCCGCCCGCGCGGCTGGCACCTGCCGGAGCGCCATATCGAGATCGACGGCGAGATCGCCTCGGGCTCGCTGGTCGATTTCGGCCTCTATCTCTTCCACAACGCCAAGGCGGCGCTGGCGCAGGGCTCGGGCCCCTATTTCTACCTGCCCAAGCTCGAGAGCCATCTGGAAGCACGCCTCTGGAACGACGTCTTCGTCGCCGCCCAGACCGCGCTCGGCCTCAAGACCGGCACGATCAAGGCGACCGTGCTGATCGAGACCCTGCCGGCCGCCTTCGAGATGGACGAGATCCTCTACGAACTGCGCGAGCACATGGCCGGCCTGAACTGCGGCCGCTGGGACTACATCTTCTCCTTCATCAAGAAGCTCGCCCGCAACAAGGCCTTCGTCCTGCCAGACCGCTCGCAGGTCGTGATGACCAAGGCCTTCCTCCGCGCCTATTCGCTGCTGCTGATCAAGACCTGCCATCGCCGCGGCGCCTTCGCCATGGGCGGCATGGCCGCCCAGATCCCGGTCAAGAACAATCCGGAAGCCAATGCGGCCGCCTTCGCCAAGGTCAAGGCCGACAAGGAGCGCGAGGCCGGCGACGGCCATGACGGCACCTGGGTCGCCCATCCCGACCTCGTCCCCGTCGCGATGGAGGTGTTCGACCGGCTGATGCCGCAGGCGAACCAGCTCGGCAAGCTGCGCGAAGATGTGCAGGTGGGGCGTGAAAACCTGCTCGAGGTGCACGAGGGCACCCGCACCGAGGAGGGCTTCCGCGAGAACATCCGCGTCGGCGTGCAGTATCTCGAAGCCTGGCTGCGCGGCCGCGGCGCCGTGCCGATCTACAACATGATGGAGGATGCCGCGACCGCCGAGATCAGCCGCGCCCAGATCTGGCAGTTCGTCCAGTACGGCGTTGCGCTCGAAGGCGGTGCCAAGGTCGACGCAGAGCTGTTCAAGCGCTGCCTGCCCGAGGAGATGGCGCGGGTGAAGAGCGAACTCGGCGCCGAGGCCTATGACAAGGGCCGCTTCCCCGAGGCGATCGACCTGTTCTCGAAGCTCTCGCTGGCGCCGGAATTCGAGGAGTTCCTGACCGTGCCTGCTTACGGGAAGCTGGGCTGATCCGAGACCCCGCGCCGTTCACCCGAGCGGCGCGGGTCTGCTTCTTTTGTTTTGGCCACGGATTTCGGCCTTTGCCTGCTTCCCGGCAGAACGCCGCAGCGCAGATGAAGATTCTTTAAATTATCTTGTGATTTCAAATTCTTATTTGGCTTTGCGCATAGCTTTCAAGCAAGCCGGATCAACTTGCCAGTTCTATCTCGGGAACGGAATTACCCGTCCCCTCGAACGATACCGACCGATCCGCGCCAACCGCTTCGATCCGAACAACTTCGATTTCCCCTGGCGATTATTCTCGCAGGGACTCCCACACAGCTCCTGGTTGTGCTTCTCTTACGGACATTCCGCGCTTTTGATCGATTGGTCAGGCGGCGACAGCTTGATCATTCGCTTCGGAATGGACGGCAAGCGGCAGGGGACGGACCATGATGCCGGCTCGAGCGACATGGGCGGTTGCGGTCCTGGCTGTCTTGCCGTGCGCGGCTCTGGCTCAGACCTCCAACTTTTCCGGCCTCGGCTTCATCGGCGGCGGCGGGCAGGCACCGATCAGCCTGGCGCTGGGAACAAATGCCGATGGTTCCGTGGTGGTCGGCTACGGTCGGAACGCTATCGAGCAGAATGAAGCCTTTCGCTGGCAAGGCGGAACAATGATCGGCCTCGGCTTCCTCGGTGGGGCCGCCAATCCGAATCCGAACAGCGCTGCCTATGCCGTGAGTGCCGACGGCTCCGTGATCGTTGGCGTCAGCTCGAACGCGGCCGGTCAGGTCAACGAGGCCTTTCGCTGGCAGGGCGGGACGATGACTGGCCTCGGCTTCATCGGCGGAGGCGGGCCGAGCCCGAACAGCTTTGCCTATGCCACGAATGCGGACGGCTCCGTGGTGGTCGGCTTCAGTTCGAATGCGACGGGTCGGACCGAAGCCTTCCGCTGGCAGGGCGGGACGATGGCCGGCCTCGGCTTCATCGGCGGCGGTGGCCCGAGCCCGCAAAGCTCGGCTCAAGCCACGAATGCGGACGGCTCCGTGGTGGTCGGCTCCAGCTCGAATCCGGCGGGTCAGACCGAAGCCTTTCGCTGGCAGGGCGGGACGATGTCCGGCCTCGGCTTCATCGGCGGGGGCGGATCGAGCCCGTTCAGCGAGGCTCGAGGAACGAATGCGGACGGCTCCGTCGTGGTCGGGCTCAGCTCGAACGCGGCTGGTCAGCCCGAAGCCTTCCGCTGGCAGAGCGGGACGATGACCGGCCTCGGCTTCATCGGCGGAGCCTCCAATCCGAATCCGGGAAGTCAGGCCAACGCAACAGATGCCAGCGGTTCCGTGGTGGTTGGTGTAGCCTCGAATCCGGCTGGTCAGTTTGAAGCGTTCCGTTGGACTCAGGCGACGCAGATCAAGAGCCTGTCCGGCCTTCTGACGACGGCCGGCGTCAATCTTGGAAGCTGGCAACTCGTCAGCGCTTACGGCATCTCGGGCAATGGCCAATTCATCGTCGGGGAAGGTATCGATCCGAACGGGCGCACGCAGGCATGGCTGGTACGCTATGTGGATGCCGCGCCCCCGGCAACGCCCGGAACCCCGACGACGCCGGAAACCACGACGACGCCGGGAGCCACGACGACCCCGATCATCGCCGGCATGACGACAGCCGCCTCGGTACAGCATTCGCTCGACCAACTCGCCCAGGCCCGGCGGGCGCTCGCGGTGCATCAGCACGCCTTCGCCGCGCAGCTCATGGGCAACAGCCAGCCCATCGGCTCCGGCACGGAGGTCGGCACCTTCGCCAGCGCCGGATCGTTCCAGGCCGGCGGGCACGGGCGCATCGCCTACGGCAATGGCCTCACCCTGCTCGGCGGCATCTCCTACCAGGAGAGTGACGTGCGCCATGCGGAGATCACGAGCGCGGCGACGGGGGCGCTGGCGCTCCGCTATGTCTTCGGCTCATTGGGCAGCGTCAGTCCCTATATCGAGGCCGGCGGCTGGCTGACGCCCGACGGAGACATGCGTTTCGAGCGCACCTATGCCAACGGCGTTGGGACAGCGAAGGGAATCGGCAAGACGAGCGGCACCCTGAGCTATGTCTATGGCAGGGCGGGCTTGGCGCTGCAGGCGAACCCCGGCAACGAATTCGCTGTCGCCGCCGAGATCGGGCGCGAAACCTTGCGGATCAAGCACTATGCCGAGCCTCTGCTGGGCAGCAATCCTTTCGAGGCTTCGCTCGCGAGCGGGACCGACAGTCTGAACATCGTCAAGGCACGGGTGCAATGGACGCACGCGTTCAGCGACCGGCTCGACGGCACGATCTACGGCGCCGGCGCGTATGGTTTCGACGAGCAGATCAAGGTGGCGGCGACAGTCGCGGGCTTCGGATCGATGATCGGTGCGGAGCCGAAGCGGGCGAGCTGGGTCGAATACGGAGCCCGTCTCGGCTATCGCCTCACACAGAACCTCAAGCTTGACGTGTTCGTCGACGGCCTGTCCGGCAGGAGCGAGATCGGCACCCGCCTTCACGCCGGAGCCGGCGTCCGCTGGCTCTTCTGATGGCTGCGGTCGTCTTTTTCCAAGTGCGGATCGCGCGCGTCGGTGTCGCGGCTCAAAACCCGTGCATCGCGATGATGATCGCGAAGGCAATCGTGAACAGGACGCCGGCCGAGGTCGGCGCGGTCACGACGAGGGCGGCCAGGATCGGATGGGAGTTCCGCCATGCCAGCGCCGTCGCCGAGACAGCGATCACCGGCAACGCGATGAAATAGGCCAATGTGAGCCGCGCTTCGGCGCTGACGTCGAGCCCGTTGCGGATGGCGGGTGGCAGTGTCTCGAGCCATCCCAGCATCCAGCACGCAGCCACGGCGAGCGTGGCGCCGCGCAGGTCGCGTCGCACGGCAAGCATGAAAGCCAGCGCGGCTGCCATGAGCTGAAGCGCGCCTGTTGCGGGAACGATCCAGCGCTCGATCCCCGTATAGAGGTTCGGCGCGCCGAAGAACGGCAGCAGCAGTGAAGACAGCCCAAAATAGGCCGCAAGCACGGCCGACAGGATGAGAAGCAGCCGAGCCGCCCTGCCGAAGGGTGGGCTTCCGTCGGGCTCGACATGCGCCACCGCTACCTCGCCTGGCCTCGAGCTCACGGAACCTCCGGAAGGTTATAGCTCAAGCACCGTCGCCTGACCGCTCCGCACCGCCCATTCCTAAGATAACGATGAGTACGCACGCCTGCCAAGCTTCGCCTACCGGCGCTCGGGTTGGATAGTGGCGATCTGAGCTACACCATCGCCCCTGCGAGCCGCCCGACGATCCGACTTGCGGCGCCACATCGAATCCAGCGTCCGACTGCCCTCAGTCGATGCCAATAAAGACATGCTCCGGCCAGCGATGGTCGCTGAGCCATACTTTGATGGCCGTCGTTTTTGACTGCACATCCTGGCGATGGACGAGTTCCTCATCGACAGTGTCCACGATCAGAGCATGGGCGGGGGTCTCGATGGTGCCAGCAAAAGCCGCTGGCCAGCCCGGATCGACCTCCTTGGCTGCACCGATATGAAGCTGCGTCGAGCCATCGATCTCGGGAAATAGCCCGACGATGAGACAACTGGGCGAGGCTGCCACGAGGCTGACTTTGGGCTCGAAGCTCTCCGAGGGAGCATCGAAATCTCCGCCGCCATGCACGAACACGATCGAATTGACCGGTCGAATGTCCACAATTCGGTGCATTATTTTCTCCCCATGAAGGGACGCACGAAACCACCTTGCTTCAAGCTACACGACAAACAATGTGGATATAGCCGCTGCGTACCTCCCGATCGGCCAAATGAACTTGGCAACTGATGATCGGGTATGAAGTTTCCGCTAGCAGTTCCGGGCTCGGTCGTTCCACAAGTATGGCATCCGAAGCGCGATCCAATCCTATTAATTTCCTCTCGTTCGGAAGAGGTAAAACGCTGATACGAGTTACGAGCGGGAATGGATTCCACAGAAAACGCACCTGGCCCAATCCCCATTCCCTGCAACTCGCGCAATCTCGCCTCGGCCTGTCGCACCGCAGCCTGGTTCGTCGCGATTGCGCCTTCGATGCCTTCCGAGATGCTGGCTGGTGGTTTCCAACGCGCATCGATCTCCTGTACCCGGCGGATCGCCGCCTGTGCCTGGACCTCAGACGCGACGAACCGAGCCTGCTGGGCCGGCGTCGCGTTCGGCCAGGCGCCGGCACCTGCGCGCGGCCGGTTCGTCGCCCAATCGATGGATCCATCGTCCAGGCTATCCAGTGCTCCTTCGAGGTCGGACAACAGGTCTTCTTCGCCGGCCCCACCGCTCGTCCACTGCCCGCCATCAGGGTTACCGGCGGGAACGCGCGGTTGATCGGGATTATACTTTGGCGCAATCGACCTAGCCGGATGGCTGGCGAGCAGATCACGTCGCAACTCCAGCAGCACCAGAGCGATCCGCTCGACGCCGAGCCGCATGTCGAACAACGCAGTCGCGAAACCAGCTTGCGCCATGGCCATCCCCTTTGCCCGACGCGCATTATCGGGCCAGCCAGAGCACCGGGGATAAATCTCCGCTCGATTCTCGCGGAGGCGACATTCACACCACCGTGCCTTTGAAATTCGCTGCCTCGCCCCTATTTCGGCTCTTTCCCTTGGAGCAAGACCATGCGGCTCGCGATCCTCTCCGCCCTCGCACTCGGGCTCCTCGCCACCCATGCCGCCCGCGCCGAGACGCTGAAACCCGAGCGCAAGGTCGAGGCAACCTCCGATTTCGCCGGCAAGAAGCGCAAGGCCGCCAAGGACATCAGTGGCATCGCCTGCCGCCCGCCCGCCGGTGGCGAGTATCGCTGCCTCCTGGTCAACGACGAGAGCAAGGCCGCGCAATTCGCGACGCTCACGCAAGGGGCGATCACGCCCGGGCGCAGCGTGCCACTCGTCGGCGACACGGCACCCGCCGCAAAGGGACGCCAGCCGACCATCGGCTGCCCGAAGCCAGGCGGCTTCGGCGAGTTCGACGGCGAAGGCGTCGCCTATGCCGACCGTGTCTTCTACGTCGTCGGCTCGCATGGCTGCTCGCGCCATAGCGGCGAATACCGGCCTTCCTCCTTCCTGCTGGCCCGCATCCCCTCCGGTAATGGCGAGGCCGGCGCGCCCGAACTGAGCTGGCGCGTCGCCGATCTCATCGCCGCCGCCGGCGAGGTCGCACCCTATCTCGGCAAGCGGCTCGACGCCGGGACCAACGGGCTCAACATCGAAGGCCTCGCCGTGGTCGGCGACCGGCTCTGGCTCGGCCTGCGCGCGCCCTCGCTCGATGGCCGCGCCTTCCTTGTCGGCGGCAGTGTCGCCGAGCTGTTCAAGCCCGGCAGCGAGCCCGGGACGGCCAAGCCGCAACTCCTCGCCTTCCCGGCCGGGGCGCAGCGCGGCGTGCGCGACCTTGCTCCGCTCGCCGATGGCCGCCTCCTCGTTCTCGTCGGCCCGGCGCAGGAGCAGGACGTGCCCTATGCCATCCTGCTGCTCGACCCGGCCGATCCAGCCGCCATCCGCGAGCTCGGCGAATTGCGCCCGCGCGAGGACGCCAAGGCGGAAGCCCTCACCGTGCTGGCGCAGGAGCGCGACGACCTGCGCGTCCTCGTCGGCTATGACAGCGTGAAGAATGGCGGCTTCGAGGAATACCGGCTGAAGCTGCGGTGACCGTGCCGGCGGCGGTCTTCCCAGCCGCCACGAGGCATGCGATGCGCAGGACATGAGCTTTCCTGCGCGCCTCGATTCGGCCGTTTCCAGCTATCTCGCCGAGGTCGCCGGCCCACGCGAGCGGCTCGCTTTGCTGCGCTGGCAGATCGCCGAGGGCCATGCGCTCGACCGGCGCGAGACCATGCCGGGCCATGTCACCACCAGCGCCTTCGTGCTCTCGCCGGACCATGGGCAGATCCTGCTGATCGACCATGTCGTGATCGGCCGCTGGCTCCAGCCCGGCGGCCATTACGAGCCCGCCGTGCGCTTCCACGAATCGGCGCTGCGCGAGGCGGTGGAGGAGACCGGCGTCGCCGCTCCCGCGCTGCATCCCTGGCATCGCGGCGGCGATCTGCCCTTCGCCATCGACAGCCATGAGGTTCCCGGCAATCCGCGCCGGGGCGAGCCGCCGCATATCCATCA
>Ga0209025_1002108_pt1 | contig 22452 bp, 27 predicted proteins | sample AraplaMF_Col_mLB_FD_184256 | JGI IMG/M metagenome (GOLD analysis project Ga0209025, IMG submission 184256) | Arabidopsis root microbial communities from the University of North Carolina, USA - plate scrape MF_Col_mLB (SPAdes) (version 2) | ecosystem: Host-associated > Plants > Roots > Endosphere... | reverse complement strand
CCCACAAACAGGTGAGGAGATTGAAATCGCTGCAAGTAAAGTACCTGCATTCAAACCTGGTAAAGCGTTAAAAGATGCGGTTAAATAATCCTTACATATTAACAGGGAAGAAGAGTTTCCTTTTTGGAAACTCTTCTTTTTGCTTTTAAAATCATAAATATGCTAGAATGTGTTCGTATCACTTTTAGGTTTTTCGGGAGGGTTAAGCGGATGGCAAAAGTTAACTTAGAACAAATCGAGCAAGCAGTGCGTCTTATTCTAGAGGCAATTGGAGACGATCCAAATCGTGAGGGAGTACTTGATACACCGAAACGTGTTGCGAAAATGTATGCAGAAGTATTTTCAGGTATGCATGAAGATCCAAAGGAGCATTTGCATAAAGTGTTTGGAGAAGAGCACGAGGAGCTTGTATTAGTAAAAGATATTCCATTTTATTCGATGTGTGAGCACCATCTTGTTCCGTTTTACGGAGTTGCTCATGTTGCATATATTCCACGTGGTGGAAAAGTAACAGGTTTAAGTAAATTAGCTCGTACTGTAGATACAATTGCACGTCGTCCACAACTTCAAGAACGTATTACGTCAACAGTGGCTAATTCTATTATGGAAGTGCTAGAACCACATGGTGTTATGGTAGTTGTTGAAGCGGAGCATATGTGTATGACAATGCGCGGTGTGAAAAAGCCTGGTGCAAAAACGGTAACTACAGCAGTGCGCGGTGTGTTAGAAAATGATGCAGCGGCACGTAGCGAAATTTTGTCTTTTATTAAGGCAAAGTAAAGGAAAGCGGGAAACTGCTTTTCTTTTTTATTTATATTATTTTACTTTTGATTCCGGTTGTTTGTAGGAAATACTGTCTGTATCCAACAAAACTAGGTGGGGATTACTGCCTGTGAAATCTAAATTCTTATAATGAGCAAGGAGAAATGAGAATTCCATTTTAATGTGTGTTTATGGAGTGAGAGATATAGTCTTTAAAAAATTACATATATTTTGATAGCTGTCCATAAACTTATAGGTGAATGAGTTTTTGTTTTTTATGCGTATTGTATGAATAGAAATCTAACATATAGTTTATCTTGATTCCCCAAGTTTTGGTTATAGAAAATAGAATGTATGTGTTATAATAGGTTTTATGAATTAGAAAACAAGGGTGATTTTTTGTGTGTGACATCTACGGAGGGTATGCGGATATAAAGGAGCAGTTGCTATCAAAACTGCGCCATCCTTATTTTATAAACTATATTGAAGAACCATTTATTGATGAAGAAAAGGTAGTGCTTTTATACGCTGCTTTAAAAAATGCAAATTTACATAAAGAACAGATTGATCACTATGTTTTAACGATTATGCTTGTACAAATCGCTCTTGATACACATGAAAAAGTATCAAACAAAGCAGATGAAGAAACAAGTGGATTTCATAAGCGTCGTCAGCTTACAGTACTTGCAGGTGATTACTATAGTGGACTGTATTATTATTTACTTTCAATGAATTGTGATATTGTATTAATTCGTGCACTTGCCGAAGGGATTAAAGAAATTAATGAACATAAAATTATGTTATATCAGAGGGCATATGAAACAGCTGATGAAGTAGTCAAAAGTGTTATGACAATCGAATCGGCACTTTTACAAAAAACATGTGATCATTTTCATTTATCACATTGGAAACCGTTTATAGCATATATGCTAGGGAATAAGCGTCTTCAAAAAGAGTATCAATTGCATGCTAAAAGAAAAACTGCACCTGTTTTTCAAGCGGTTCAAGCAACTCTATCAAATGATGATGACAGAAATGTGGAAGCGGTCTTTACAGAGTGGTTGAAAAAAATGGATGAACAAGAAAAATCATTTCTTCAAAGCCATAAAGAAATTGATGAGATAGTTTCCGCTTTAAAAGATAAATTGAAAACATAAGCAATTTTATATTGGAAGAAGGGTAAGCGCATGCAACAATCAAAAGAAGAAAGAGTACATGACGTATTTGAAAAAATCTCTGATAAATACGATGTAATGAATTCAGTTATAAGTTTTCAAAGGCATAAAGCATGGCGAAAAGAAACGATGCGAATTATGGATGTACAACCTGGAAGTAAGGCGTTAGATGTGTGTTGTGGGACTGCTGATTGGACAATTGCACTTGCTAATGCTGTTGGTCCAAACGGAGAGGTACATGGTTTAGACTTCAGTGAAAATATGCTATCTGTCGGTAAAGAAAAGGTAAAGGCATTAGGATTGACGCAAGTGGAGCTTCTGCATGGAAATGCAATGGAACTTCCATTTGAAGATAATACATTTGACTATGTAACAATTGGGTTTGGATTACGTAATGTTCCTGATTATATGCATGTATTAAAAGAAATGGCGCGAGTAGTAAAGCCAGGCGGGAAAGTGATTTGTTTAGAAACATCTCAACCAACGATGATTGGTTTTCGCCAGATGTATATTTTGTATTTCAAATACATTATGCCTTTGTTTGGCAAAATGTTTGCAAAAAGCTATAAGGAATATTCATGGCTTCAGGAGTCTGCTAGCACATTCCCAGGGATGAAAGAATTAGTGAAGATGTTTGAATCAGCAGGACTTGAGCATGTGCAAGTGAAACCATTTACTTTTGGTGTAGCAGCTATGCACTTAGGATTAAAACCGAAATTAAAATAGAAAAAAGACGTTTTTAGGTTAAGGTGAACAATATGAAGTTACAACTTATGTACTCTTTTTTACGATCGGATATTGATGTAATAGAAAAAGAATTAAAAAAGGTTGTTGCCTCAGAGCAACAACTAATAGAAGATGCGGCATTACAGCTTATCGAAGCTGGTGGTAAACGAATTCGTCCTGTATTTGTGCTACTTGCGGGGAAATTCGGAGACTACAAGTTAGATGCAATTAAACATGTTGCAGTTGCTCTAGAGCTCATCCATATGGCTTCGCTTGTTCATGATGATGTAATTGACGCAGCGCTCTTACGAAGAAGTAGTGCAACTGTAAATGCAAAATGGGGAGATCGTATTGCGATGTATACGGGAGATTATTTGTTTGCAAAGTCTCTAGAGTGCATTACGAATTTAGAAGTTCCAGAAGCTCACCAGGCATTATCGTATACAATTTTGGAAGTGTGTAAGGGTGAAATCGAACAAATTAAGGATAAGTATGATTATAATCAAAATTTAAGAACGTATTTACGACGGATTAAGAGAAAAACAGCATTGTTGATTGCGGCTAGTTGTCAGTTGGGAGCTATTGCTTCTGGGGCAAGTCGTGATACTGTAAATCGTTTGTTTTGGTATGGTTATTTTGTTGGAATGTCGTATCAAATTATTGATGATATTTTAGATTTCGTTTCAACAGAAGAAAAATTAGGAAAACCTGCTGGTGGAGATTTATTGCAAGGAAATGTCACACTTCCAGCTTTGTATGCAATGGAAGATCCAAAGCTTCGTGCAAAAATTGTATCCGTACATGAAAATACAACTGCAAGTGAGATGAAAGAAATTATTCACGATATTAAAACAAGTCCAGCAATTGATCGGGCATTTGCATTTAGTGAACGTTATTTACATAAAGCGTTAGAGGTAATAAAACCTTTGCCACGTGGACAGGCAAAATATGCGTTGCAAAATGTTGCAAAGTATATTGGAAAACGAAAATTTTAATGACTTTCTTTTACAAATAAAAAAATCTCTCTATTTCAAAACTATTGCACAATTGTGATAAGGGTGTTAATATGTGTGTGGGGATATACAATTACATACATAATTCAGAAGTGGAGAGATTTTTTATGGAAAAAACATTTCTAATGGTAAAACCAGACGGCGTACAACGTGCCTTCATTGGGGAAATTGTAGCTCGCTTTGAGAAAAAGGGCTTTCAATTAGTTGGTGCGAAATTAATGCAAGTTACTCCAGAAATTGCAGGAAAACATTACGCTGAGCACACAGAAAAACCTTTCTTTGGTGAATTAGTAGATTTCATTACATCTGGTCCTGTTTTTGCAATGGTATGGCAAGGGGAAGGTGTAGTAGATACTGCTCGTAATATGATGGGTAAAACAAGACCTCATGAAGCAGCACTAGGTACAATTCGTGGCGATTTTGGTGTAACAGTTGCGAAAAATATTATCCATGGTTCTGATTCTCTAGAAAGTGCAGAACGTGAGATTGGTATTTTCTTTAAAGAAGAAGAATTAGTAGACTACTCAAAATTAATGAATCAATGGATTTACTAATTATTTTAAAATAATTTGTAAACGCTTTAATTACTGTGGTAATAGTGAAAAGTGCAAGGAGAGTGTGAATACTCTTCTTGCACTTTTTTAGTTTCAAATAGTTACGAAGTAAGGCTCGGTATGATATATTGATACATAAAGTAAAACCTCTATGAAGGAAGAATAACTTTTGAACAAGACATAAAATCTTTCTTTTTAGGTGGGAGAGAGCATCCGCTCATGCGTAGAAGCGGTCAGCCCCTCTTTGTGCTCCATGCCAAGTGAAAACAAAGCGAGAAGTGCGGGTCACCTTTAGTTTTTCATAGCAACGAGTTATATGTTGAAAAAACAAAATGGAGTTATATAGTAGAAAATAGGGAAATCCTATATCTTCACTATATATACATACAACTTGAAAGACGACATAAAACCTTTCTTTTTAGGTGGGAGAGAGCATCCGCTCATGCGTAGAAGCGGTCAAATCCTCATCCTATCATTAATGTGGGATAAAATAATTACAAGAAAAGGGGAATATCCGATGCGATACATCACAGCGGGTGAATCTCATGGTTCGCAGCTTACGACAATTTTAGAAGGTATTCCAGCAGGGTTATCTTTAGTAGCAGATGATATAAATGAAGAATTAGCAAGAAGGCAGAAAGGTTACGGACGTGGCAGACGTATGCAGATTGAAAAAGATCAAGCACAAATTGTCAGTGGTGTTAGACATGGACTTACGCTTGGGTCTCCAATTGCACTCGTTGTCGAAAATCGAGATTTTACCCATTGGACAAAGATTATGGGAGTAGATCCGTTAACTGAACAAGAAGCAAAAGAAATGAAAAGACAAATTACAAGACCGAGACCTGGTCATGCTGATTTAAATGGTGCAATTAAATATGGACACCGTGATATGAGAAATGTACTTGAACGCTCTTCAGCACGTGAAACAACAGTTCGAGTTGCAGCAGGAGCTGTTGCGAAAAGACTTTTAGCAGAGTTAGGTGTAAAGGTTGCTGGACATGTAATTGAAATTGGCGGTGTGCAGGCAGAAAAGCTTACATATGACTCAATAGAACAACTACAAGAAATTACAGAAGCATCCCCGGTTCGTTGCTTAGATGAGGAAGCATCTAAAAAGATGATGCAGGCAATTGATGATGCAAAAACAAGTGGAGATTCTATTGGTGGAATTGTTGAAGTGATTGTAGAGGGAATGCCAATTGGAGTAGGGAGTTATGTGCATTATGACCGAAAACTCGATGCGAAATTAGCAGCGGCAGTAATGAGTATAAATGCTTTTAAAGGTGTGGAAATTGGCATTGGATTTGAAGCGGCACATAAGCCAGGAAGTCAAGTGCACGATGAAATTCTTTGGGATCAAGAAAAAGGGTATACGAGACGAACAAATCATGCTGGTGGATTAGAAGGTGGCATGACAACAGGTATGCCGGTTGTCGTACGCGGCGTCATGAAACCCATTCCAACGCTATATAAGCCGCTTCAAAGTGTTGATATTGATACGAAAGAATCTTTTTCAGCAAGCATTGAACGTTCTGATAGTTGTGCTGTACCAGCAGCTAGTGTTGTGGCGGAAGCAGTTGTTGCATGGGAACTAGCAGTAGCTCTAGTGGAACAATTTGGAGCAGATCGTATGGATTGTATTCGTGAAAATATTAAGAAACATAATGAATATGCGAGGGAATTTTAATGGAGAAAATACATATTCAGACGCAGTCTAAAGAGTATGATGTATATGTAGGAAAAGATGCGTTGTCACATTTGACAGCGCTTGTTCGAAATATGGAACCGACTGTTTCTAATGTAATGGTCATTTCTGATGAATCTGTCGCATCATTTCATTTAGAAGAAGTTATGGATGCATTGCAAGTAGAAAAACATGTTTTTTCATTTGTTGTTCCAAGTGGAGAGAAAGAAAAATCATTTGAAAACTTTTATGCGGCTCATACGTCAGCGCTTGAAAATGGGATGGATCGACATTCTTTAGTTGTTGCACTTGGAGGAGGAATGATCGGTGATTTAGCTGGTTTTGTTGCGGCGACATTTATGCGCGGTATTCGCTTTATTCAAGTTCCAACAACGTTACTGGCACATGACAGCGCAGTTGGTGGAAAAGTTGCCATTAATCACCCTCTAGGAAAAAATATGATCGGAGCGTTTCATCAGCCAGAAGCAGTTCTATATCATACACCATTTTTAAATTCATTACCGGAAAAAGAGTGGCGTTCAGGATTTGCTGAAGCGATTAAACATGCTTTTATCGGTGATGTTGAATTATATCATTGGTTAAAGCGAGAAGTGAAAACATTAGAAGATGTACGGGATGAAAAATTAATTTATATATTACAGCGAGCAATTCCTGTAAAAGCAAATATTGTAGCGCAAGACGAAACTGAAAAAGGTGTGCGTGCTCACTTGAATTTTGGACATACATTAGGACATGCTCTTGAAAAAGAGATGGGGTATGGGAAAATTACTCATGGTGATGGAGTAGCAATTGGTATGTTATTCGCGATATTCTTAAGTGAACAAATTTATAAAGTAGACCTTGGTTATAAGGAAATTAAGCGGTGGTTTTCTCAGTATGGTTATCCACATATGCCAAGGAATCTAAATATAGAACGTCTTGTGCAAGTGATGAAGCAAGATAAAAAAGCGAACGCAGGAATAATTCGTATGGTACTTATGCAGGAATATGGGGTAGTGAATGTCGTATCTATTTCAGATGAGACTGTCCATACTACATTAGAAGCATTTCAAAGAGATGAGGAATCTATTTGATTCGCGCAATTCGCGGCGCGATTACAGTCGAACATAATGAAGCTGAGGAGATATTGACTGCAACAGAGCGTTTAGTGAAGAGAATAGCAAATGACAATGGAATCTATCCGGCTGATATTGTATCGGTGTTAATTTCTACAACAGCTGACATAAATGCATGTTTTCAGGCAGCGACTTGGAAGGCTTTACTTATTACCGGTGATGTGTGTGAAAGAAATAGATGTACCGAATGCTTTGCAGAAGTGTATTCGTGTGATGATGACAGTCACGACAAGACAGTTGCAGCATGAAGTAGAGTGTATGCATGTAGAAAAGGCGATTGTACTGCGGTCTGATCTAGTAAAATGACAGGGGGAATCAAAATGAGAGTAAAAGAGCAATTGTTAACTTTGAAAGCATATGTACCTGGCAAAAACATTGAAGAAGTAAAAAGAGAATATGGATTATCTAAAATTGTAAAATTAGCATCTAATGAAAACCCGTTCGGCTGTTCAAAACGTGTAACGGAAGCTTTAGCTTCATTAAGCACACAATATGCTTTATATCCAGATGGAGCAGCTTTTGAACTTCGTGAAAAAGTAGCCGCACACCTTCATGTGAAACCAGAGCAACTTTTATTTGGTAGCGGTCTGGATGAAGTAATTCAAATGGTTAGTCGCGCTTTATTAGAAAAAGGTACAAATGTTGTGATGGCAAATCCAACATTTTCACAATACTATCACCATGCTGTAATTGAAGGGGCAGAGGTTCGTGAAGTGCCACTTAAGGACGGTATTCATGACTTGGACACGATGCTAAAGCAAATTGATGAACAAACGCAAATCGTATGGATTTGTAATCCGAACAATCCAACAGGAACATATGTAGAAAAGCAAAAATTACTTTCATTTTTAGAGGCGGTTCCGAAGTCAACACTCGTAATTATGGATGAAGCATACTATGAATATGCAGGAGCGAAAGAGTATCCACAAACATTGCCACTTCTTGAAGAGTATGAAAATCTCATGGTGTTACGTACATTTTCAAAAGCATATGGCTTAGCTGCTTTTCGTATTGGTTATGCTGTAGGGAATGAAAAACTCATACAGCAATTAGAAGTAGCAAGATTACCATTTAATACATCAGCTGTTGCACAAGCTGTTGGTTTGGTAGCGATAGAAGATCAAGAATTTTTACAAGAGTGCGTGAAGCAAAATGCTGAAGGATTAAATCAATATTATACGTTCTGTAAGGAGTACGACGTTTTTTACTATCCATCACAAACAAATTTCATATTCTTAAAGCTTGGGATTCCCGGTAATGAAGCATTTGAAAGATTAATGAGAAAAGGGTATATTGTTCGTTCAGGTGCTGCGTTTGGCTTGCCAGATGGTATTCGTATTACTGTTGGTTTAAAAGAAGAGAATGATGAGATTATTGAATTGCTGACGGAACTTGTGAAAGAGCAAAAAAAGAAAGAAGAAACATATTCTTAAGAAAAGGCGCGGCTCCCATTATAGGAGTCGTTTTCTTTAGGCTATACATATTTGCACGATGAAGAAGGAAAGCAGTACAATAAAGATATATACATACAAATTGGAAAACCGCCATAAAACATTTCTTTTTAGGAGGGAGAGAGGATCCGGTCGTGCATAGAAGCGGTCAGAGCTTTTTTCAGTCAGTCCCATGCCAAGTGAAAACAAAGAGAGAAAATGAGTGGGGATCTTCTTTTGTTTTTATAGCCGCGACTTATATGTTGGAAAATCAAAATGGATATATATAGATGATATAGGTGTACAAAAGTATATATTATTTTTAATAGGGGTGATAAAAATGAGGAGACTCATAAGGCGGAAAAATGGTTTGAATGGAACGATTGCTGTGCCTGGAGATAAATCTATTTCACACCGCGCTGTGATGTTTGGAGCGATAGCAGAGGGAACAACAAAAATTTCAAATTTTTTATTAGGAGAAGACTGTTTAAGTACGATTGCTTGCTTTCGGAAATTAGGAATAATGATTGAGCAAGATGGTAACGATGTCATTGTATATGGAAAAGGATTAGCTGGATTACAGGAACCGAAAGAGGTGCTAGATGTAGGGAACTCAGGAACCACTATTCGTCTCATGCTTGGTATTTTAGCGAATGCTCCTTTCCATTGTACTATAATTGGGGATGAATCTATTGGAAAACGTCCTATGAAACGTGTTACAGCCCCTCTTCGTGAAATGGATGCACAAATTGAAGGTCGGGAAGATGGACAATATACGCCGTTGTCGATTCGTGGAGGAAACATAAAAGGTATACACTATCATTCTCCTGTAGCAAGTGCGCAGGTAAAATCAGCTATTTTACTTGCAGGATTGCAAGGAGAAGGGGTGACATCAGTAACAGAACCGTTACAATCTCGTGATCATACGGAAAGAATGCTGCGTGCATTTGGTTGTGAAGTGAATGTAGAAGGGCGAACTGTTTCTTTACAAGGGGGGCAATCGCTTGTAGGAACGGAAATAGAGGTTCCAGGTGATGTCTCTTCAGCTGCCTTTTTCTTAGTAGCGGGTGCAATTGTACCAAATAGTAAACTTGTATTGAAAAATGTTGGTTTAAATCCAACAAGAACAGGGATTCTGGATGTGTTATCAGAAATGGGAGCGCTTATTTCAATTCGTAATGTTCGAAATGAAGAGTTTGAACCATGTGGAGATATTACAATTGAAACTTCTGAACTGAAAGGAATTGAAATTGGCGGTTCACTTATTCCAAGGTTAATTGATGAAATTCCTATTATTGCTTTACTGGCGACACAGGCGACAGGAACAACAATTATTAAAGATGCAGAGGAGTTAAAAGTAAAAGAAACGAATCGCATCAATACGGTTGTTGATGAGCTTCGAAAACTGGGAGCGGAAATTGAAGCGACACCAGATGGTATGATTATTAATGGGAATCAGAAGTTACAAGGGAATATTGTTAATAGTCATGGGGACCATCGCATTGGCATGATGCTTGCAATTGCGTCTTGTATAGCAGAAGGAGAAATGCAAATTGAAAATGGTGATGCAGTTGCTGTATCCTATCCGAATTTTTTTGAGCAGTTAGAATCTCTGTGAAGCAAAAGGATCTTTTCGGTTTGGGAAGATTCTTTTCTGCTTCTTTGAGTTGCTTACATGGCAACAGTTGTTTATGATTAATGAACAGAAGAGAATATTATAAGAATTAAAGGAGACATTTATGCAAAAGTTTGAACAGGCTGTTTCTTATATTGAAAATGGGGAAGCGGAAAAAGGATTAACACAATTAAAAGAATTGGTAAAACAAGGGACAGATGAAGAGAAGTATGATATTGCTCGCTACTATCATACGCTTGGATTTATTGATGAAGCGTTAGCGATTACAGAAGATTTACGTTTGTTATATCCAGAAGAAAGTGAGTTTACAATATTTTTAGCAGAATTATATATTGATTTAGATAAAGAAGATGAGGCAATTGAAGTGCTTCATGATATCTCTGAAGACGATGAACTGTATGTTCAATCTTTACTACTTGTTGCGGATCTATTTCAAATGCAGGGCTTCGATGATGTTGCAGAGCAAAAACTATTAAAAGCAAAAGAAATGATGCCAGAAGAGCCTGTTATTACTTTTGGACTAGCAGAACTTTATAGCAGTAAAGGTGAGGAGCAAAAAGCGATTGCTTATTACCAGTCATTACTTTCTGATCACAAAGTAATGGGAGGTGTTGTAATTGCCCTTCGCTTAGCTGAAACGCTAAGTGCAATTGGAAACTGGGAAGAAGCAATTACGTACTATGAAGAAGGATTAGAAGAACAAAAAGATATTCATTCTTTATTTGGGTATGCATTTACACTTTATCAAGGTGAAGAGTATCAAAGGTCGATTGGAGCTTGGAAAGAATTAAAAGAACTAGACCCAGAATATGCATCCTTATATATGTATTTGGCTAAATGTTATGAAAGAGAAGGAATGCTTCAAGAAAGCTATGAAACACTTCATGAAGGAATTAAAATTGATGAATTATCTGTGCCTCTTTATGTAGAACTTGCAAATATTGCAGCGAAGATAGGGAAATTAGCAGAAGCAGAAGAATTGCTTCAAAAAGCATTACAGATTGATCCAGGACATTTAGGTGCGATATTAAAATATGCATATATCTTAAAAGAACAAGAGAAATATGAAGAACTAATTGTTGTTGTAGAAAATGCAATGGATAGTGGAGAACAAGATACACAATTACTTTGGGATCTGGCATTTGCGAAAAAACAATTAGAAATGTATTCTGATGCATTAAAACACTATGAGAGTGCATATACTTCTTTTAAGAATCATCCGGATTTCTTGGAAGAGTACGGTTATTTCCTATTAGAAGAAGGGTTGCGAAAAGAAGCGAAAGAAGTATTTACACGCTTACTACAACTGGATCCAACACAAATTCACATCGAAGAATTGCTATATAATTTAGAGGATTTTTCATAAGTTGGAAGGAAAGTGAATGCTGCTTCTTGAATCTAAATAAGAAAAGAGAAAGACAGAGGAGGGACTGAGCGCTATGAATACCCCTGTTTCTGTAAACGAGAAGAAGGATTTTGTAAAATGGTTTTTAAACAATTATCAACTGAAACAGCGTGAATGTGTATGGATTTTAAATTATTTAATGAGTCATGATCAATTAATGCACAAAGTCCACTTCGTAGAACATGCAAAATATTGCCCTCGTGGTTTAGTGATGTCAGCAAATTGTGTGAAAGATACACCGTTTCACTTCTTTAAACAAAATGTTATGACGACGGATGCAGAAAAATCATTTCATGACATTCGTTTAAATCGAGATGAGGATATTTATATTCAACTTAATTTTAAATCATCGTTCCAAAATGCAAATTATGTAGCAGTATTAGAAGAAAATCCGTACTTGCCAAAGCATATTGAAGTAAATGAAAAAGATCGTTTACTTGCAGAACGATTTTTAGAAGAGAGTGTATTTTCATTTCGAAGAGATCGACTTTTAAAGCAAATTGATGAAGCGCTGGACAATCAAGATAAGGAAGCTTTTTGTAAGTTAACAGAGGAATTGAAAAGTTTGTAGGGAATGATAATTTTCTTTAATTTTGACAAATTTCTAACTATTTAAAGAAAAACTACCTAATATAGGTAGTTTTTCTTTTTTTACCTGTTTTAGTATGGTTTAATAGATATAAAGTGAAAGTTCTGTCATTTAGAATGAGATAATGGGCAAAGGAGGGAATTATGATGAAATGGGCTGTAAAAGATGCGGAGCAATTTGAACAAGCTAGAGAGTATGTGGATACTGGTATTATACCCCTTCTTTCTATTTCAGTAGCAAAAGAAATGAAGAGTGTTGTAGCGCAAGGGGAATTTATTGAAACTTTAAGCATGGAGTTAGAAAGAGAATATAAAGGAAGAGTGCTTTTGTTACCGCCGTTTACGTACTTAACGGAGCAGCAAAAGCAAGAGAAAGGGCGTTTACAAGATTGGACAAGTCATTTGCAGGAGCAAGGATTGAAACATATTGCTTATGTTACAAGTGACTTTGCATGGAAAGAGGGTGTAGATACGTTACCAGGTCATTTGTTTTGGTTACCTGCTTTATCGCTAGAGGAATTTAGTGATCAAGCGAAAAGAGAAGTAATTCATGCGCATGTAAAAAATATAATGGAATTATTGACAGAAAAGTGGGAAAATAAAAAATAAGCAGATAGTTCTTATGATTATGAGTAGTATGATATTGACCTGCGCATGTGGGTATTATATCATGATAGTGTCCTAGTTTTTATTTTTTTATACTGTTTTGTCACGAGGGGACAATTTCTGATAGAGGGGGGAAATTTTCGTGAGCGAGAAAGAACATCGTGTGTCAAGAAGACAATTTTTAAACTACACGCTTACAGGTGTAGGAGGTTTTATGGCAGCTGGAATTTTAATGCCAATGACGCGCTTTGCACTTGATCCAGTTTTAAGGAAAGAAGCGGGGGGAGAGATGGTTGCTGTTGCGCAAGTTAAAGAGATTACAACAGAACCAAAACGCTTTGACTTTAAGGTAAAGCAGGTTGATGGATGGTACAAGTCCGAAGAACCAAAATCTGCTTGGGTGCATAAAGATGAAAGCGGAGACATTGTAGCGTTTTCTCCAGTGTGTAAACATTTAGGGTGTACGGTTAACTGGAATTCAGACAAGTCGCATCCTAATCAATTTTTTTGCCCATGTCACGGGGGACGTTACACAAAAGATGGCATAAACATAAAGGGAACGCCGCCTCTTGCTCCACTTGATGTGTATGAATCCAAAGTGAAGGATGGAACGCTTTATTTAGGAAAAGCAAAGCCAAGAGGGGGTGCGAAATAGATGTTAAATAAAATTTATGATTGGGTGGACGAACGGTTAGATATTACACCGATATGGCGTGATATTGCCGACCATGAAGTACCCGAACATGTAAATCCAGCACATCACTTTTCTGCATTCGTCTACTGCTTTGGAGGACTTACGTTTTTTGTTACTGTAATTCAAATTTTGTCAGGAATGTTTTTAACAATGTATTATGTACCGGATATTAAAAATGCTTGGGAATCGGTTTATTATTTACAAAATGAAGTTGCGTATGGACAAATTGTACGTGGCATGCACCATTGGGGTGCCAGCCTTGTAATTGTAATGATGTTTTTACATACACTTAGGGTTTTCTTCCAAGGTGCATATAAGAAACCTCGTGAATTAAATTGGATTGTCGGTGTTCTTATTTTCTTTGTTATGCTAGGTCTTGGTTTTACCGGATATTTATTACCATGGGATATGAAAGCGTTATTTGCAACAAAAGTAGGGATTCAAATTGCGGAGCAAACACCGCTTATCGGCCCTTATATTAAAACATTACTTGCTGGTCACTCCGAAATTGTCGGGGCTCAAACATTAACTCGCTTCTTTGCTATTCACGTCTTCTTCTTACCAGCAGCACTTCTAGGCTTAATGGCCTTCCACTTCATCATGATTCGCAAACAAGGTATTTCTGGTCCGCTATAAGTAAGAGATTGCTAATTTGAAAGAATAGGAGAAAAACTGAATTGAAGGAGGGAGATTATGCATCGCGGCAAAGGGATGAAGTTTGTGGGAGATTCACGAGTACCTGTAGCACGTAAACCGAATATCCCGAAAGATTATTCTGAATATCCAGGGAAAACAGAAGCGTTTTGGCCGAACTTCTTGTTGAAAGAATGGATGGTTGGTGCGGTTTTTTTAATCGGTTATTTATGTTTAACGGTGGCGCACCCGTCGCCACTTGAGAGAATGGCGGATCCTACAGATGCAGGATATATACCACTTCCAGACTGGTATTTCTTATTTCTGTATCAGCTTTTAAAGTACTCATATGCATCAGGCTCATTTACTGTAATCGGCGCGTTTATTATGCCAGGGATTGCATTTGGAGCATTACTATTGGCGCCATTTCTCGATCGAGGTCCTGAAAGACGTCCATTGAAACGGCCAGTTGCAACTGGATTCATGCTTTTAGCAATTGCTTCTATCATCTTTTTAACATGGGAGTCTGTGGCACATCATGACTGGGAAGCTGCAAAAAAACAAGGTGCAATTGTGAAAACGACACCAGTAGATAAAAATGATGAAGGTTATAAATTGATGCAAAAAAATACATGTTTAACATGTCATGGTGATAACTTGCAAGGTGGTGCAGCGGCGCCAGCGCTGCAGAATTTAACGTTAAAACCAGAAGAAATTGCAAAGATTGCGAAAGATGGAAAAGGTGCGATGCCTAAAGGAGTATTTAAGGGCACAGATGAAGAATTGAAGAAGCTCTCAGAATTTATTACGAAATATAATAAAAAATAATTGAAGGCTGACTACGAATTTGTAGTCAGCTTTTCTGTTTGTAACACAAAGTTTGCTATAATAAAAGCATAGCGTTTTAGAGAATAAAAAAGTTACTTTGTTTGAAAGGTGTTGTATATACATATTGGTCTACGTGTATGCGTTATTAAGACAGCGTTCGGTTTTACTACTTTTGTTCATCATTAACATTTTAGGGACAATATATGGTTTTATTTGGTATGGAGATCAACTGATGGAAACTTCATTGATATTCTGGCCATTTGTTCCTGATAGTCCTATTGCAAGTTTCTTCTTTGTTTTTGTATTACTGGCCTTTTTGTGTAATAAAAATTGGGGACTAATAGAAGCTTTAGCAATCGTTTCCTTAATGAAATATGGTATTTGGGCTGTTGTTGTAAATGGCATTATGTTTATGGTTAAGGGCAATCTTGAGTTTATGAGTTATATGTTGGTGCTTTCTCATTTTGCAATGGCTATACAAGGTTTATTATATGCCCCGTTTTACCGTATAAAAAAGTGGCATTTTATTGTAGCAGGTATATGGACGTTACATAATGATGTAATCGACTATTTGTTTTGGCAAATGCCGAGATATGGTATTATGCATTTGTTTGTAGAACAGATTGGTTACTTTACATTTTGGTTAAGTATTGTTGTATTAGCTATTACATACTATTATTGTTTGAGAAAAAATCGAAAACAGTTTTCGTTATGAAATTAAATGAGGAATTGGAGAAAGAAAATGAATAAAAATAAGATAGGTGTAAGAATATTCGATCGTTTGATAACTACTATTGTCTCATACTGTATAGCATTTTCTATTTTTGCTATTGCAACTACAATTGTTGTATATGGGAAATGGTTATATTATGCAGATATACATTTTTTAAATATACCAGATTTAGCAAATATGACAGAATCAGAAATTAAGAAGAACTATGATGTACTGATGACATACCTTTCTCCTTTTTATCATGAATCATTACAATTGCCTACACTAGATATGTCAACAAGTGGAAGAATTCATTTTGTTGATGTGAAAAATATTTTAGTGAAGATTCAATACGGGATGTGTATGGCGCTCAGTATTGCTTTATTGGGCGGGGGGTATTTATTGCGTAAACGAAAGATGAAGTTTTTATTACATGGCGCAATTTTGACCATTATATTTCCGATTGCGCTTACTTTGCCTATTGCAATTAATTTTGAAAAGAGTTTTGTACTATTCCATAAACTTCTTTTTAGCAATGATTATTGGCAATTTGATAGTGAAACAGATCCTATTATTTTAATGCTACCAGAACAGTTTTTTATGCATGCAGCATGTGTAATTTTAATATTGATTTTATGTGGGAGTGCTTTTTGTTATTGTATGTATAGATATTTATTAAAAAAGCGGAAGTCTTCAATGGAAAATCTTTATTCATAAAATATTTTTCGGTTTCGTTCTGTTCTATTCTTGTCCACCTTAACATATTTTGTACTAGTAGTTATAGGGGGGACCGGAATGAAGAGAGTCTTAATTGGAATGATAGCATTTCTGATTATATTGTTTCCAGTACGTATATACGCTGAAAAATGGAATGAGTTAACGGGGCTATTAGATGATTCCTTGCAACTTGTAAAACAAGAAGAATATAAGAAAGCAACGCAAGTATTGCAACATTTTTCAGAACAATTTGTATTGCGGGAGAATGAAAAGGAAAATAAACTAACACCCATGCATTTTCGGGTAATCTCTTTAGCGTATGACAGGGCACAGCGATCGCTTGGGGAAGAAAGTTTAGATCAGCAAATAAAAATAGATGATGTATTGGCACTACAATTGGTGGTAGATGCGGAAGTATCTAAGTATCAACCGCTTTGGATAGAACGAGAAGGACGTGTTATGGGGGCTTTTGATAAAGTTGAAAAGGCACTTCAAACAGAAGATGATGAACGATTCCAACAATCATTAAATACATTTTTGCATGAATTTGATGTGATTTATCCAAGTTTAATGATTGCATTGCCGGAAAATCAATCACAGCGTGTAAATGCGCATTTATCGTATTTGGATGAATTCCGTAATGTGATGTTAAAAAATAAAAGTGGACAAATGCAAGTAGGGATTATAAAAGGAGATTTACAAAAAATATTTCAAACAGCAAAGAAAGATGAAGTGGACTCTTCTCTCATATGGTTTATGACAATTACAGGTGGACTTATTTTCTTTACATTAACGTACGTCGGTTGGAGAAAATATAAGGGAGAGAAAGCGAAGCGTACCAGTGGGATACATTCTAAAAATCGATAAGATCACTAATATAGACAAGGATTGTAAGGTTTCTTTATTGACAATATATAAAGAAGAAAATAGAATGGATAGTACTATAATTACGACTTCAATGGAGGTTCATAATGGCTTTTTATTTAGTTTATTTCGCGATCATTATGATCATACCGTTGTATGCACAGTCAAAAGTACGCAGTGCTTATAGCAAATATTCACAGGTGTATTCAACATCGGGTATGACAGGAGCGGAAGTAGCTCGAAAAATTTTAGATGAAAATGGTTTGTATAACGTAGCTGTAGAAGAAACACCAGGGCATTTGTCAGACCACTATGACCCAACAGCCAAAACGGTTCGCTTGTCAACTGATAACTATTATGGTCATTCAGTTGCTGGAACAGCTGTAGCAGCTCATGAAGTAGGGCATGCGATTCAAGATGCGAAAGATTATAAGTTTATGCGTTTTCGTCATTCTTTAGTTCCAGTTGCAAGCTTCGGATCGAACATGTCATGGGTGTTCATTATGATTGGTATATTTGCATCGATGACAAAGCTATTGTTACTAGGGATTATTTTAATGGCAGCAGGTGTAGTTTTCCAGCTCGTTACATTGCCGGTTGAGTTTGATGCTTCAAAACGCGCAATGCAGCAAATTGAAGCACTTGGAATTGTATCAACAGACGAATATGGGCAAGCACGTAAAGTATTAAATGCAGCAGCTTTAACATATGTTGCAGCGGCGGCAGTAGCGGTATTTGAATTGCTTCGTCTAGTATTAGTTTATACAGGGATGCAGCGTAGCGATGATTAAAGACTATCGATTTCGATAGTCTTTTTCTTTATCCCGCTATTTGTGGACAGTAAGACTCAAGCCTTAAGTTTCAGAGAGAAGCGATGAATTTTGTTTTATAATTTGTTTATTATTGTAAATTGATAACAAGTAGCATAATGAAATTTAAAGAGCAAGTTATAATAGTAAGAAGCATAGGTAAAATGATTATGAGTGAAGGTGATGGAAATGCAATATCCAGATTCATTAGTACTGCATGTGAAAAAACTTAGTGCTCCCTATCCATTAGAAGGTTTTTTATGTGGACAAGGTCCTGAAAAGCCGAAACTAATGCTTGTTGGAGAAGCGCCAGGAGAAACAGAAATTCATAATGGCATTCCGTTTAGTGGAAGAGCAGGTAAGGAGTTAATGGGATTTTTAGAACGTATCGGCCTTACAAGGGAAGAAGTATATATTACGAGCACTGTACGTAGCCGGCCTTATATATGGAGAGAGAAAAGAGAGCGGAGCGGGCAAGTTGCTCAGAAGAAATATAATCGAACCCCAAATCAGGGAGAAATACTTATACATGCTCCTTTGTTAGATTATGAGATGGAGCACGTGCAAGCACCGGTTATTGTCACACTTGGAAATATTGCATTAAAGCGTTTAGTGGGACCAGATAAAAAAATTACTGATGTTCATGGACAATTATTGCAGCAGCCAGTACGAAGACTAAAAAATAATCAAAGTACAGATTTTATATGGACCGAGAAGATATATAATATTTTTCCGACATTTCATCCAGCATCAATTTTTTATAATAGAGGCTTGTTGGATTTGATTTATGAGGATTTAGAAAAATTAGGGAAGTATATATAGTAGAAGTTTTCTTTATAGTGGTTTACAACTTAAAAAGCTATCGGGTTCGATAGCTTTTTAAGTTGTGTATTTGGAAAGTGTAGTAATGTTAGAGATCTAGCATGTTTAATTATGTAATGGATTTTTATTTTCGTCTAATGTAAAGCCTTCACCAACTACATCATGTACATCACTTACTGCAACAAATGCATGAGGATCTACTGAAGTAATAATATTCTTTAGTTTTACGATTTCATTTTTTGCCACAACACAATAAAGTACGTTTCGCTCAATCTTTGTATAAGAGCCAACTGCTTTTAAAAAGGTTGCCCCGCGCTCCATCTCGGATAAAATCTTGGCAGCAATTTCGTCGTTTTTATCTGAAATAATGGTTGCTCCTTTTGCTGCATATGCTCCTTCTTGCATAAAGTCAATGACTTTTGCTCCGATAAAGACCGCAACTAACGTATACATGCCCTCGCGATAAGATAGATATGTAAGAATGGAGATGACAATGACAACAGCGTCAAACATAAACATTGTTTTTCCCATGCTCCAGCCAACATATTTATGAGCTAATCGAGCAATAATATCGACGCCACCAGTTGTTCCACCGTATTTGAATATAATTCCGAGACCAATCCCAATAAATGCTCCAGCGAACAGGGCTGCTAATGTCATATCATTTTGCAAATTTAAATGTAAATTTAATGATTCGTAGCGCTGAAAAATCCATAGAAATAAGGAGACGCTAAACGTTCCGATTAATGTGTATAAGAAAGTTGTTCGGCCGAGTAATTTCCAACCGACAAAAAAGAGAGGGATGTTTAAGATTAAGTTTGTATACGATGGATCAAGCGAAAAGAGAAAATAAAGCAATAACGTAATTCCTGTAAAGCCACCTTCTGCTAAGTGATTTTCAATATTAATATTTACGATGCCAAAAGAGAAGATAGCGGAACCAATCAAAATAAATATAATGTTTCGAATCTTTAAGTTGGTTTTCATGTAGCAAGCCCCCTAATATGTAATTGTTACTTCGCTCCGTTGAAATAGCTAATGACGAAGAAAAACGATAAGAATAGTAAGTCATTTGTATGATTGTAATTGGTAAGAGGTAACCTTTTACAAGAAGAACATTTGCAAAAGAAAGTTTCACTTTACCCCGCACTAACGGTTGGTAAGGAGTAAGGCGAGAAGAAAAGACTAACCAACCGTAAGAGCCCGATTGGTTCAACTAATCTTTTGCAAGAAGAACATTTGCAAAAGAAAGTTTCACTTTATTATAGTCTATCCAAAAATACGTGGCAAATAGGGACGAAAGAGGAATAATATTTGTCAAATCGCCATGAATTGGCTAACATGAAAGAGGAAGGATTAGAGGTGAACAACATGGAACAAAAAACGATGAAAGATATGCAGAAAGAAGTAGATGCATATATTAGTCAATTTAAAGAAGGTTATTTCAGTCCGCTTGCAATGATGGCTCGTTTGACAGAAGAAATGGGTGAACTTGCAAGGGAAGTGAACCACTATTACGGTGAGAAGCCGAAGAAAACGACTGAAAAAGAACGAACAATTGAAGAAGAACTTGGAGATGTATTATTTGTTATGATCTGCATGGCAAATAGCTTACATATTGATTTAGAAACAGCACATAACATTGTAATGGATAAATTTAATACACGTGATAAAGATCGCTGGACACGTATTGAAGAGGGAGAGAAAGAATAATGAAAGATATTAAAGTGATTATTGCTGGACCAAGAGGACGTATGGGACACGAAGCGGTACTTCTAATGGAAAGAACACCACATTTTCAATTAGTAGCAGCAGTTGATTATAAGCATGGTGGTGAAATGATTTCAAATCTTCCTGGAATGCCTACATTACATGCACCAATCTATGCGGATTTACATACTTGTTTAAATGAAGTAGAAGCGGATGTATTGCTAGATTTAACGACACCAGAAGTCGGCAAAGAACATGTTACACTCGCTGTTGAACATGGTCTTCGTTCCGTTATTGGTACGACAGGGTTTACAGAAGAAGAACTTCAGCATTTAACAGACACTGCGAAAGAAAAACAGGTAGGTACTATTATTGCTCCAAACTTTGCAATTGGTGCAATACTTATGATGAAGTTTTCTCAAATGGCAGCGAAATATTTCCAAGATGTTGAAGTGATTGAACTACATCATGATCAAAAATTAGATGCACCATCAGGTACAGCTGTAAAAACGGTAGATTTAATTCGTCAAAATCGTGAACCAAAACAACAAGGTCATCCAAATGAAACAGAACAATTAAAAGGAGCACGTGGTGCAAATGTAGATGGTATTCATATTCATAGCGTGCGTTTACCAGGGCTTATTGCGCATCAAGAAGTATTGTTTGGCGGAGACGGACAAATGTTAACAGTTCGTCATGATTCATTCAACAGAGCATCATTTATGTCTGGAGTAAAATTAGCTATTGAAACAGTAATGAATCTTGACCATCTTGTATATGGATTAGAGAAGATCATCGATTAAAGGGGGGAAGACGGATGAAGATTGCCTTAATTGCACATGACAAAAAGAAAGATGATATAGTTTCGTTTGCATACGCATATAAACCAATTTTTGAACAACATGAACTTTTTGCTACGGGAACAACAGGCCTTCGCATTATGGAAGCGACAGGACTTACAGTCACAAGATATCAATCTGGTCCTCTTGGCGGCGATCAAGAAATTGGTGCAATGATTGCAAAAAACGATTTAGACATGGTGATTTTCTTTCGGGACCCGCTAACAGCACAACCACATGAGCCAGATGTAAATGCATTGCTTCGTTTATGTGATGTGTATGCGATTCCGCTTGCAACGAATATGGCAAGTGCTGAGATGTTAATGCATGCATTAGAACGAGGAGATTTAGACTACCGAAAGTTACGAAAATGAGGGAACAAATTATGAGAGGATTACATATATTAGCGTTTGGTGCCCATGCCGATGATGTTGAAATCGGCATGGCTGGCACTATTGCCAAATATACAAAACAAGGATATGAAGTTGGCATTTGTGATTTGACAGAAGCCGATTTATCCTCAAATGGGACGGTTGAACTAAGAAAAGAAGAAGCACAAGCAGCTGCTCGTATCATGGGAGTGACAGAGCGAATCAATTTAGCAATGCCAGACCGCGGTCTGTATATGAAAGAAGAATATATAAGAGAAATCGTAAAAATTATTCGGACATATAAGCCAACGCTTATTTTTGCACCATACTATGAAGATCGCCACCCAGACCATGCGAATTGTGCGAAACTCGTGGAAGAAGCTGTGTTTTCAGCAGGTGTTCGTAAATATATGCCAGAAATGTCACCACATCGCGTACAATCTTTTTATTATTATATGATTAATGGTTTTCATAAACCGAATTTCTGCATTGATATTAGCGAACATCTTTCTGAAAAGATAGCCGCGTTAGAAGCCTATGAAAGCCAATTTACAGCAGGAAGTGATGGTGTGAAGACACCTTTAACAGAAGGTTATGTCGAAACAGTAATCGCTCGTGAGAAAATGTTTGGAAAAGAAGTTGGAGTTATGTATGCTGAAGGATTTATGAGTAAAAAGCCAGTTTTATTACATGCTGATTTAATAGGGGGATGTAAATGAAATTGAAAATAGGTAT
>Ga0209025_1002106_pt1 | contig 22464 bp, 12 predicted proteins | sample AraplaMF_Col_mLB_FD_184256 | JGI IMG/M metagenome (GOLD analysis project Ga0209025, IMG submission 184256) | Arabidopsis root microbial communities from the University of North Carolina, USA - plate scrape MF_Col_mLB (SPAdes) (version 2) | ecosystem: Host-associated > Plants > Roots > Endosphere... | reverse complement strand
TCAGCCGTGTAGTCCCGACGGATTTGAAGTGCTGTTCCCATGGCGAATCTCCTTCCGCCATGTTGAATCATGATCTGCCCGAAAACGGAATCCCGTGAGTCAAATTCATTGAGCGTTGGTATAAACACTTTGGCGACCACTACGATTTGAGGCGTTGGCCGTTCTCCGAACCCCGACGGTCCCTCATCGAAGGATAGAGATCGAGATGGAGAACGCTTCGACCGAACCCTCATTTGATGAAGGGCGATGGCGAGTTGCGGACGGAGGCGGGCGAGACCCATATTCTTGCGATCTATCTACACGCAGATGAGATACTGCTCGATTTCGCGTTGAAGACCACTGCGCAAGTGGCAATCTGCGTCCTGCAGATAGCGTACCTCATATATCCGGCCCGGATGGAGCTTCAGGGCATCCGGCACGATCTCGATCAAATTACGACGCGCTATCGAGCCCAGTCGGAAGGAGTTTTCGGCATATCTTTGGGGTGGCGTCCATTACTGACCGGATATGCAACGAGCTGCCACATGGGGTAATCCCGGTTCGCTTAAGACCGTTGCAACCGTTCCTCAAGCAGTGACGATGATCGGAGGCGAATATTTCTTCATGTCGTCCCTCGCATTTCTCAGGTCGCTTTAAACTTACAGTACTCCAGGATTTAACCGATGGGAGGGAAGCGGCAAAAGGGTTCCCCTCGCCTCTCTTTGATAAGTCGAACCGCTCGACCGAGACCTCATCAGATTTCTTTCACCGCTCCTTCATGGCTTCTGACGACACCTCGGCGATGGGCGAAAACAGATACTCCAGGATGCGCCGGCTTCCCGTTTTGATCTCGACCGATACGGCCATGCCGGGGGAGAGCGCGACGGAAGTGCCATCGACATCGATGCTGCCAACGTCGGGCACCACCGTAATCGGAAACACCAGATTCTGAACCCTCTGCGCATTGCCGATCGGCATGGCGCTCTGCAGCTGCTTGTCCGGCTGACCCTCGAGCTGTTGCGCATCAGGCTCGGGAATGGCGTCCGTCGCAACCCGCGTCACCTTCCCTTCGATCACCCCATACCGCGTGAACGGGAAGGCCTGCACCTTGATTACCGCCGGCTGCCCCGGTGTAACGAAGCCAATATCCTGATTGGGCAGATAGGCCTCGATCTCCAGTACAGCATTTTCTGGCACCACACGCATCAGCTCCGATCCGGCCATCACCACCTGACCGACGGTCGTAATGGCAGATGTCTGGATCGTCCCGTTGATCGGGCTCTTGATCGTCATGGCCTCCAGCTTTTTCTGGGCTCGGATGAGCTGCTGCTCCTGTTCGTCGATCTGCCGCTCCGCCTCTGTCTGCTTTTCGACATTCTCCGCGATGAAGGTCTTGATCGCCTTCTCACCCTCGCTGGTCGCAACCGCAAGGGAAGCCGCCGCTTCATCGGCCTGACCGATCTGCTCGGCGAGGTCCGCCTCTGCGCGCTGCTTGGCTTCCATCGCATCGATGACACCGGCGCGCGGGCCGGCGCTCGATTCCATCAACTGGGAGCGCATCGCCACGCGATCATCCATGGTCGCGATCAGGTTTTTCTGCGCGGCCACCATGCGATTGAACCGGCCAAGCGAAGCGAGCTGCTGCTCCCTTTGCGAGGAGAGATTGGCAAGCGACGAGGCCAGTTGCTCCAGGGAGGATCGAAACTGCGCCTCCTCCCGGGTTCTGATGGAGGCAGGGATATCGCCGTCGAAGACAAGCGGCATTGAGATGGTCGATGGACTGCTCCAGATATCGTTGCGCTGCCAGGCCTCGACCTGCGCTCGCGCGATGGTTCGCCTGGTAACCTCGGCACGCAGCGATCGCAGGCTTGCGAGCAGTGCATCGACCTCCGCCCTGGTCTCCGTCGGATCGAGCTCGATGACGACATCGCCGGCCTTGACCTTCGAACCGTTGGCGACGGGGATCGCGGCGGTCTTGCCGGTTTCGAGCGACTGAATGACCTTCACTCGTCCTCTCGGCTGCAGTTTGCCCTGGGCGGTCGCGACGATGTCGAACCTGCCAAAATAACTCCAGACGATCGCCAGGATCACGAAGACGGAGATGAACCAGATGAGGGCGGCCCTGATCGGTGAGGCCGGTGTTTCCAGGATCTCAAGGGCGGCCGGCAGGAACGCGGTATGGTCGCGCGGCTTGCGCGGCGGCCTCTTCGGGACTTTGGGCGGACGGACGGTCTGGTTCATGGCTGGATCGGCGCCGTCTGCAATTGCCACAGATGCGCATAAAGACCGTCCTCGCGGGTCAGCAAGGTCTCATGCGTGCCCTCCTCGACGATGCGGCCATCCTTCATGCCGATGATGCGGTCGCAGTGGCGCACAGTCGCCAGCCGGTGGGCGATGATGATGACGGTACGGCCGCGCACGATCTCGCGCATATTGGCAAGGATGATCCGCTCGCTTTCATAGTCGAGCGCGCTGGTCGCCTCGTCGAGGATGAGGATGGGCGGATTGGTGGCAAGAGCCCTGGCAATCGCCAATCGCTGCCGTTGGCCGCCGGAGAGGTTGGCGCCACGTTCCTCGATGATGGTGTCATAACCGCGCGGCAGCTTCGAAATGAATTCGTCGGCACCGGAAAGCCGGGCCATCTGCATGGCGGCGGCCCGCGACATCGCCGGATTGACCAGGCAGATATTGTCATGGATCGTCCGGTTGAACAGCATGTTCTCCTGAAGCACCACGCCGATGTTGGAGCGCAGCCAGGCAGGATCGACCTGGGCGATATCCTGGCCGTCGACAAACACCTGGCCGCTGTTCGGAATATAGAAGCGCTGCACGAGCTTGGTGAGCGTCGACTTGCCGGAGCCTGACGGTCCAACGATGCCGATCACCTCACCGGGCCGGACGGCAAAGTTGATGTTTTTCAGGACGTCCTGTCCCTCGGGCGAATAGCGGAAGTTGACCCCCTTGAAGGCGATCGCCCCTTTCGGCTTCGGCAGGCTGATGGCGACCGCAGGACGCGGTTCGGCAGGTGCATTCAGAATGTCCGACAGCCGGTCGATGGAAACCTGCACCTGCTGGACGTCCTGCCAGAGCTGCGACAATCTCAGGATCGGCTGGGACACTTGGCCGGCGATCATGTTGAACGCGACCAGCGCGCCGACCGTCAGTTCCCCATCAATGACGGCTTGCGCGCCGAGGAAGAGCAGGGCCGCCGAGGTGATCTTGTTGACATACTGAATGGCGTTCTGGCCCTTGGCGGCAAGCATGGTCGCGGCAAAGGAGGACTGGACATAGGCGGCAAGCCGCTCCTCCCATTGAGCTGCCACCACCGGCTCGACCGCGGCTGCCTTCATCGTCTGGATCCCAACGACCGTTTCGACCAGCATCTGCTGGCTATAGGCGCCGCGCTCGAACTTCTCGTCGATGCGGTCCTTCAGGAGCGGTCGGATCAGGACGCCGATGGCGATATAGACCGGGATCGAGGCCATGACGATCCAGGCGAGCTTCGACGAATAGGAAAACAGGACCGCGATGAAGACGATGGTGAAGATGAGGTCGAGCCCGGAGAACAGGCCCTGGCCGGTCAGGAAGGCCCGGATCGTTTCCAGCTCGCGGACTCTGGCGATCGTCTGCCCCGTCGCCCTCGTCTCGAAATAGCTGAGCGGCAGGTTGAGGAGATGGCGAAACAGGCGCCGGCCGAGCTCCACGTCGATCCGGTTCGTCGTATGCGACAATGCATAGGTTCTGAGATACTGCAGCACAACATCGAAGAGGCCGACGGCGGCAAGCCCCACGACGAGCACGATCAGGGTCGAATAGCTGCGATGGGCAAGCACCTTGTCGACGACCACCTGGAAGAACAGCGGCGTGATCAGCGCAAAAATCTGCACGACCAGCGAGGCGATCAAGACATGGCCGAAGGCATGCCGGTAACGCCAGATCGCCGGCAGGAACCATCGCAGGCCGAAGCTCTTCGGCGATGCGCCCGGTCCCGAGAACCGGCGCTGAACGAGGATGAACCGGCCGTCTGTTTGATCAAGCAACTCTTCAGTTGAGACACTGCGGGCAGAAAAGGCAACCGGATCGACAAGCCGAAATGTTCCGTCGCCCATCGGGCCACCGAAGACGGCAAAGGAGCCATCGACGAACACGGCAATGGATGGAGCTGGAAGTGTCGCAAGTTTGGAATCATCACGAACCGGCACCACGCGCGCCTTCAACCCCAGGCTCTTGGCGGCCCGCAGCAGATCATTCGCCCCCGATGTGCCGGTAACCGCCAACTCTCTGGCAAGCGTTGCGGGCTGTGCCGCGATACGGAAATAGCCGGCAATGGCGCAGAGTGCAGCAAGCCCGCTGTCGACGATTTCGACAGCGGGTTCATGCTCTATCGATTTGGATGGCTCGGGAACGGCCGGATCAGCGGTGATGATCACGGAAGCCGTCCTGTTCGCCGTTAGGCGAGACGACGCACCACTGATGGGTGTGCGTCGCCATGGTGCAAACGATCACAGCTAGGCTCACGCAGCGACACCGCTGGTATTCTTCTGCCAGGCGAGGCTTGCGTCTGCTACGAGGTGCGTCTGACCGTTCGTCGTCTCGTAGCTGCTCGTGCCCGTAATCGCCGAGCCGTCGTCGAAGGCATGGGCACCGGCCGGATTGGGGATCAGGTTGATGAGCTTGATGCCCGCCTCCGACATGGTCAGCAGTTCACCGGCATCGCTCGCACCGTTCTGGTTGCTGTCACGCCAGATCCGGAATTCGCTCCAGCGGGCGTCGTTGGCATCGAGAACATTGTCGTGGTTGGTGTCGAAGACGAGACGGAGGCCTTCGAGGTCGGAGATATTGGACGTGCCGTCATCCTCCGGCCACAGTGCGAACGCCAGCTCACGCGCCTGATCGATGATGCCGTCAGGCCCGGCAGAGCCGTCAGCACTTAGATCGATCGCCAGGAAGCCATCGTTCGGCCCGACCCAAGCGGTGTTATCCCGAACGCCGTCAGCGTCCCAGTCGAATGTCGGGGTGGGGTTGCTGGCTGTCAGATCCAATGGGCGCAGATCGACATGGCCGTCACCGTCCAGGTCCAGCAATACTGGAAGGCTGCCCTGAGATCCATTGTCGTAATAAATGGTCTGGGATCGCACCTTACCATATGGATCATAATTCGTAACAATTCTATTCCAGTTGTACTGTTGGAGATAGTCGTATTGGTTGAAGCTATAAATGGATTTCTTACTGTCGTCTCTATAATCCGACCAAGATATAAGTGCACCGTTGTAATAGTATGAATTTATAGTATAGCTGTAGGGAGCGGTATTGTGTGGGTCATAAGTGTAGATGTCGTATCCACCGTTGTCGTAGTAATTGATCTGCTGTGTGGTCGCTCCGGTACTGTCATTGATGACCAGGTAATAGGACCAGGACGCCGCGTTCGTTGCGTCATAGACGTAGTACCGCGTATTCCCATTGTCGTATTGAATCGTCTGATTCGTGAGACGCCCGGCAGTGTCATAGGAATACTGGATATTTGTCCACTCGGTGGCGTTCGCCGGATCATAGTTCACGGCGTAGCGTGTGCCGTTGTCGTTGGTCTGATTGACGGACGTCAACCTTCCCGCGGCGTCATATTGTTGCTCGACCTTTGTGTACGCCTGCGTGTTGAGCGGGTCGAAGAAAGTGGCTGAAGTCAGCAGTCCCGCCTTGGTTGCGTTGGTGACGCTCAATTGCTGCCCACTCGGCCCGTCGTAGGTCGTCGTCACCGAGCTGCCGTCGGCGGCAACAATGATCTGTGCAGTCTTGCGGCCGAGCGCATCCATCGTGATTCTGGAGGAAAGCGAGCCGAATGCATTGACCTGATCGATAATCGTCTGCGTCAGCGCACCCCCGCTGTTGAAATCGACCTTCTTCAGCGTGAGCGAGCCATCCGCATGCGTCACCGCCGTCTCAGTGTGATCATCGGTGCCGTTATTGTCGGTATCCTTGGACAGCGTGGTGATCTGGCCGTCGGCGCTGGTCGAGATCGTGCCCTTCGCCTTGACCGTTCCGTTGGCGTTGGTGTCCGTCACCGTCGTTACAACGGAACCGTCGACCTGGATCGTAGACTGCATGACGGTCTCGAACACACCGTTGCCGTCAAAGTCGTATTTGGCGACCTTGGAGCGACCATCGGACGACGTGGTGGTTTCGATCCTGGCGGCGATCGCCTGGCTCCAGTAGACGACGCCGGATGTCAGGTTGGAGACCTTTTGCGCCGTCGCATTGTTGGTGACCACGGAAACCGAGGCGCCGGTCGGATCGACGGTAACGGTCTCGACCTGATCGACTGTACCGTCACCGTTGATATCCTTCGAGGTCGTCTTCAGCCTGCCGTCAGCTGACGTCTGGATCGTCGTCTTCGCGGCAAGCGTGCCGGCCGGCAGATCAGAGTCCGAGATGACGGTTGTGCTGCTTCCGTCCGCATTGGCGGTCACGTTCGTCACCCGCTGACGATCGATCGTGCCGTTTCCATCGAGATCCCAGGTGGTCGTCGTCTGCCGCCCGTCTGCGGACACGACAACGGTCGACTTGTCCTTGACCGTTCCGTCGGATTTGAAGTTGGTGGTGACCGATGTCTGGATGCCGGAATTGGCGGTGACCGTCTCCTGATGCTGGTCGAGGATGCCGTCGCCATTGCCGTCGCGGTCGATGGTGACGGTCAGCCTGTCGGCGCTGGTCAGTGTGACGATCTTGCCGATCAGGTTTCCGGCGCCGTCAGTCGTGGCCACCGTTTCGCGAATGGTGCCGTCGGCCAGGACCGTGGTCGTGTCGGTGACCGTCTGGTTGGTGAAGCCCGGACGCTCCTGGCTGGATGCAACGATCAGGCCGTTAGCACTGGTCGTGGTGATGGTCCTGGAGATCAGCGAACCATCTGCCTTCGTGCTTTCCACGGTCCTCGTCTTCGTGCCATTGGCATCCAAGACCGTGACATCGGTCGCCGTCTGACCATAGGAGCCGGCACCCGTCGGATCAGCCTGTGTGGTGATGGAAAAGCCGTTGGCGCTCGTGGTGACGAGAGTGCGGCTGGTCAGCGTCGCACCGGCGAAATTGCTTATGGTCTGCGTTTTCGAGCCATCGGCGTTGAGGACGGTGACGTCTGTCCGGCTCCTGTCGAAGGTGGTGCCGTTGCCGGTACCGGCCGTATCCCACTTGGTGGAAACAGTCAGGCCATCCCCTGAAACGTCGGTCACCGTAATGCTCTTGGTGACACCGGCAACGACATCACTCGTCGTTGTCGTCTTGCTGCCGTTGGCGTTCAGCACCGTCGTGCTGGTCGTCTTCTTGTCGATCGTGCCGTTGCCGTCGCTGTCGTATTCGATGGTCTGCTTCAGGCCGTCGGCAGAGGTCGTGATAGTCTTCGTATCCTTCAGCGCAGCATTGGCGCCGAAATCGCTGAGCGTCTGGACAGTCGAGCCGTCAGCCTGCTTCGTCGTGACCGATTTCTTGTCGACGTTGTTGTCCCCGTCGATATCGGTGGTCACCGTGGTCGACAGCCCGTGAGCCGCAACCGTCGTGACAGTCTTGCTTTCCAGCGCTCCTCCCGCCTTGAAGTAGGACAGCGTCTCCGTCGTCCCCCCATCGGCATTGAGGATGGTGATATCGCTGCTGGAGCGGACCGTCGCACCACTGGCATCGGCCCAGCTCGTCGTCTTGCTCAACCCGTTGGCGTTGACATTGGCGGTCGTCCGGGAGATCAGCGCGTCGCCGATGCCCTTCTTCGAGATCGTCTGCGTGCGGCTGCCGTCCGCATTCAGCACCGTGACATCGGTGGTGACGAGTTCAAAAATGCCGTTGCCGTCAAGGTCGGCGCTTGACGTCTTCGACAATCCGTCATCCGAGGTCGTGACGACAGCCTGGCTTTCGAGGGCGGCGGAAGCATTATACTGCTTGGTTTCGTCCTTCTGCGTTCCGGTATTGTCGATGGTGATCGTTTCCAGGCGATCGACCACCGCGTCGCTGTCGATCTTGGAGCTTATCGTGGTGGTTTTCTGGTCGGCGCTGACGGTGGTGATCGTCTGCGAGATCAGGGTCGCGTCGGCTGCCTTGACCGCCTGCGTGGTGGTGACCGATCCGGCCGGATCGAGCGGCGTTTTCTTCCAAGATGAAGTCTTGTCGACCGTGCCGTCGCCGTCCAGGTCGTAATCGGTCTGGCCGTTGAGACCATTAAGATTGGTCGTCACCTTCGTCGAATTTGCGAGCATCGTTCCCCGGAAATTCGATACGGTCTGGAACTTTAGCCCGTAGGTGTCGAATGTCGTCACATCCGTCGTCTTGGTATCGACGACGCCATCCCCGTTGAGATCCTCGCTCGTCGTGATCGCCATGCCATTGCCACCGCTGAGGATGGTTTTCTTATTGAGAAGCGTGGAATTGCTGCTCCTCAGAGCTATCGCTTGGGTCTGGCGTCCATCGACATGGAGCGTGGTCACGTCGTTTGTGATCCTGTCAGCCACGCCGTCGCCGTTCAAATCAGCGGAGGTGGTCGTGGTAAGACGATTGCTGCTGACGGCAACCGTGCTCGTGCCGATGACCGTACCGTTCGGCGCGTAGCCTGTCTGCGTTGTCGTGACCGCGCCGGTTGCCGCGATGACCTTGACCTGGCGCGTATCGAGATTGCCGTCGCCATCCGCATCGACAGTGATCGTGGTCGTCTGGCGATCGGTGCTGACGACCGTAGTGGATTGCGCGTTCAGCGTTCCGTTGGCGCTCTTGCTGCTGACGGTTTCCGTCCTCTTGCCATCTGCACCGAGAACGATGACATCGGTCGTCGTCTCCTCAAACACACCATCGCCGTCAGCATCGGTCTTGACGGTCTGGATCAGGCTGTCGGCCGTTGTGTTCGTGACTGTTGTAGCGATGGCTGCCCCGTTGGCGTTCTTCGACGTCACAGTTTCCGTACGGCTGCCATTGGACTCGGTCGTGATGACATCCGACACCACGCGATCGTTGACCCCGTCGCCATTCACATCTGTGCTTGTCGTCTTCGACAGGCCATCGGCCGATGTGACCGTGACGGTCTTGCTGACGAATGAACCGTCGGCGTTAAAATCGCTGACCGTGTTGGTCGTCCTCCCATCCGTACCGACCAATATTCCAGTCAGCTTGTCGGTCTTGGCGTCACCATTCGCATCCTCGGCGATCGTGATCGACTTGCCGTCGGCGCTGGTCGTCGTGACCGTCTTCGACAGAAGCGTGTCGTTGTTGCTGACCTGCTTGACCGTTTGCGTCCGGTCGCCGTTGGCGGCAATCACCGTAGTATCGCTATCGGTGAAATCGATGATGTTATCGCCGTTCACGTCGCTCTTCACGGTCTTCGACAACCCGTTGGCGCTGATGACCGTCGTCGTTGCTGAGCGCAGGATCGAGGACGCGTTCGTATTGTAGACCGAGCTCACCAGCGTCACGTCGCCGTTCGCTGCCGTCGAGGACGCGGTGACGGTCTTGGTTTCGCGGGGACCGTTGCCGTCGGTATCGACCGAGACTGTAATGGTGCGGCCATCGGCACTGGTTGTCGTGTCGACGGTGGAGAGAACCGTATTGTTCGAACCGCGATCGACCGTCGATTTGGTGCGGCCGCCATCCGCCGCGATCGTGGTGGTCTCCGTGACGATATCGTCGTAGGTGCCGTTGCCTTCGCGATCAAGGCTGGTCGTCTTGATCAGGCCATCGGCGGACGAGGCGACCTTCGTCGTCGTCAGCACCGCTCCGTTGGCACTGAGCGCCTGCGTGATGGTCGTGGTCGAGCCGTCGGCGTTCTGGACGTAAGTCTGCCGCTGGTCGATGATGCCGTTGCCATCCTGGTCCAGCGTTGTCGTCACCGTCAGGCGATCGGCGCTGGTGACCGTTATGGTGCGATCGACAAGCGATCCGTCGGCATTGAAGTTGGAGACGGTCTTCGTCTGGACGCCGGCGGCATCGACAGTCAAAACATTCGTCTGCGAGCGGTCGAACGTGCCGTTGCCGTCGTCGTCGAACTGCGTCTGGATGCTGCGCCCATCGGCGCTGGTGGTCACCACATTGCGGAAGGCAAGGCTGCCGTCGGCATTGTAGGCCAGAATCGTCTTCTCGACCGAGTTGTCGGCCTTCGTCGTGCTGGTCGTTTTGATGATATAGGCGTCGTCATCGTTCGCCAGCTTGGCGTCGCCGACCGTTCCTTTCGTACCGTTGGCACGGGTGAAGGTGGTCGTTCCAGTGATCGCGGAGCCATCCTCGAATGTCTGGCCGCTGCCGGTCGGCGTCAGATCGATCGAGGTGATGCCGAGACTGTCGAGGGTCACGAGTTGCCCGTTGACTTCCACCCGGAACTTCGACCATTGAGCATCGCCCGCATCGAGCTTGCCGTTGGCGTTGGTGTCGAAGATATGCTTCAGCGCCTCAAAGATCGCCAGTTGCCGCAGAATCCATTCCGTAAAGGCGAATTCGCTCGACCGGCTTATCTTGCCGTCGCCATCCGCATCGAGGACAAGAACGCCGGTCCCCTGGGCCGCCCAGGCGGTTCTATGTTGGTAGCCGTCACCATCGAGGTCCAGAAACTTCGAAGAAGTCGACAGGGTCTCGACGCCCAACCCATTGCCAGAGATATCAAGAAGGACGGGCCTCCGAGAGGAACGCATCTCAGCTTGTTCATTGCGCTGTTCTTGGATGTTGCCGCGGGAACTACCCGTCGGAGAACGAACGGATTGCTGTTCGTGACGCTGATCCTGGATGTTGCTGCGGGAACTGCCGGTCGGAGAGCGAACGGATTGTTGTTCCTGACGCTGGGATTGGATGTTGCCGCGGGACGACGTGTCACGCGACCAAGAGCCGTAGGAACCCGAATTCTGATTGTCGCGTAGGGGGCCTTGCGGGGTAATGCCCGGTGGTGCCGAAATCGACATTATCGGCTGTGGATGCAGTAAAGCGGCAACCTTTTCAGGACCGTCGAGCTCACGTCCCGCGGCAATCGCCGCTGCCTGCATGGCAGGCGTGTAGACAAACGGCTGCTGTTCTATCGGATGTGCCAGCATATAGCCAGCCGCCGCCTTTTCGCCGAGAACAATCTGCTGTTTCATCTGACCGGGTGTAAGCCCGGCCTGCCTAGCCTCCTCTAAGTCAAACCAGGACAAATGTACCTGGTCGTAGTGAATGGCTCCTTGTGGAGCGTGAGCCAGGCCGTCCAAGAAAGCTTGGTAGGTTTTGGGCGAGGAGAACGAATTACGCTCGCCGTCGATCATATTATCAAGTAATTTAGTGATATCGTCGCGAGCATCGCTGCCAAAAACAAGTGAGTACACGCCTCCGGCAAGTACACCTGCACCTAATGCAACCCATCCCACAGGCGTCCCCACTAACGCGCCCCCGCCTAGGAACGCCAATCCCTCTCCGACCACATAAGAGGTTCCCCATCCTATTCCTATTCCTAGTAGATCATCACCTAGGATCCCAACGCCCCTCGTCGTCGTCCTGGGACCCTGGTAAGTCTGGAGGTCATAACCGGCGTCTATCACCATTAGAGGCCCCATAGCATCGCCGAGACGACTTCCCGCACGCGCATAGGACAGAACTGTTTCGCTGCGGGCTATTCGGCCGATCTCATCAAATTGTCCCGTTCGAGCCAACGCGTCGATCGGAGGCAGTACGAATCTTGAGATGCTGGGAAGTCTGGAAGTCGGCAGCGAAGTATAGACTTCCAGCAGTTGTTTGGCTTGATAAGTTTGCCGTATTCCAGCGTAAAAACTGAACGCGGTCGCCGCGTTGTTAACGACTGACCGCCCGGTCTGCCACCCTTCCCAATCCTGAATGCCAGCCATTTATATTCTCCCAGCTCGTTGCGTGGTCAATCATGCGCTCGTATTGTTGAGATAATTCGGTATATTATTAAAATAATCCCGGCCAAAATTATAGATCCAATGGAATTTACGAAGTACAATATGGAAAAATTGTAAATCTTTCCTCCAAATAATAACTCAAGTACGTAGCATCTTGCAATTGTGCAAGCTTCATTTATATGAAATGCAAATATCAATACGCTATAAATTATGTAAATTATTATTATAAAGTACAAAGTCCAAAACATATTTCGAAGATTAATTGTCTTTTCCATCGGCGCCAACGGCGGGTCGTCACGACGCGTCTTCTCAGCAATATAAATTGCGATAAAGCACAGAGTTGTTGTGAATTGCCCCGCAGCCGAGACTACGCGCAGATCGTATCTGGGCAAAAAAGCCAGCGAGACTGCAGCAATGGTTCCTAACGGAAATAGAAATGCGGAAACGAAACGCTCTCCCGTCATTTCTCTTCGATGTACAAGAGCTGTGGCAGTTATATAGGCGGACCATATTGTGGCTACGATTGGAACCGGTCCGACGACCCACGGCAAGCTAAAAGAAGGCATGAACTCCCCGGGGGTATATCAATAATTGGTGCGCCTAAGATTTATACAGCTATAGTAGATTAAGTTAACGCGTTGCGTGCATTTCGCGTTCTCTGGGTTATACGAATGGCTTAACCAGCCCCCCGTTGTCAATGCCAGTTATACGGGAACCGAAATAGAAAATTCCATGGAATTTCGCGTTACAAAGAAATTGGTGGCGTGATCCCTAATTATTTATGGGATATATAATATTAACTATCTAAAACACGAAGGCTGTTATTCGGTGTTGTTTCCGGGTCGGCCGCATGTTGTTAAGCGGTATAAGTCGGCACAAAGCCTATTTTTTCACTTGCGCCGTTTGCGATTCAGATATTTGACGGTTCACTAACAAACGACGTCCGAGACAACGCTGGAACCGCTACTTGATTTCGTATTCGTGCCCTTCTTCCAATGGGGCCGCTATGTAACAGTGATGTTCGCCTTTTTCCACAATTCAATGACAACCGCTAACTACGGAGCTCGTCGAAAAAAGCAGCGATTGGCTCACAATCAGCGCGGAGATGGAGTCCGTTTATCGCACGGTGGGTCCGCCCCGGTTTCGCTTTCGGTCGTTGCCGACTACGTCGTCATTTTTCAGATTTCACATCGTTGACGTTGAGACGTGGAGCGTGAGCATCATCTCTCAAGTTCACCTTTTAAATCGAACGCCGACGCCACCGCCATTGCTTGCGATGAATTCGATACCGGCAATTTCAAACGCTGAAACGATGCTCGCGAGATTGTTGCTAATCGGAACATGCGCTCCACGCTCGAAATCAGCGATAGTCTGGCGGGACACCTTGGCTGCTTTCGCAAGCTCTGCTTGGCTCCAGCCCAACATAGCTCGTGCCCCACGGCATTGCTCGGGTATAAGCCCCCTGCACCTCATTCCGGCTTCTTCAATCGCACTCCGACCCCGCCGCCGTTGCTTGGTATGAATTCAATCCCGGCAGTTTCTAGGGTTATTCTGATGAGTTTTAAATTTGCGGCGGTAATCGTTGGTTGACCGTCTTCAGCTTCGGCACGACGCACCGTCATAACTCCAATACTTGCTGTTTTCGCAAGATCTTGCGCGGTCCAGCGGAGGAGCGCCCTCGCCGCTCGAATTTGACCACCGGTTATTCCGCTCATTTTCTTCGATTTCTCATTGTAAAATATGACACCACATGGTACTTAAAACATCACGCGGCTGGACTGGGTGTTTGCACCACCCGATCCAGCCTGACCACAACCTAAGCTTTAGGGAGCTCGGATCATGGCTGATTCCGACAATAGCAGAACTTTGCCCGCGGTCACGCGGGGTGAGCTTCATTTGTCCGTGGCGGCATCCCTGCCGCGATTTCCAATGCACAACTTTTTGACGCCGAATTGCCCGGTCGCTGCCTCCGACGAGCCGCTTCTCTCGCTCTGGACCCAATGGCGCCAAGCGCGGGAATCCGCGCTGGAACTCAGCCGGCGTCAACAAGAGCTGGAAGCAAACCTGTTTCCCGCAGTCGGCTGGTCGGACCGACCAACCGAGGCGGCTGACGCGATCGCCCGCGACATCGAACACAACGAGGCCCTGGAGGCCGAGGATCATGCCTTCGACGCCGAAGCGACACTCGCCGAAAGGCTCTCGGACACTCCGGCATTCACCCTCACCGGCACGATCGCCAAGCTGCATGCCGTCCTCGTGAGGGGACAGCCCTCGGCCACCCATGACGAATATCCCTGGCCGCCGCTCCGCGCCGTCCTCACCGATCTCCTGAACCTCGACATGGGCATGTCGCCGAGTGGCGATAACCTTCGTCCGACAACGGTGGCGGAAAGCCAAAGAGAACTGCGAACCGGCTAGCCTCGCCATCGTCGCGCGGCCGGCTCCCGATCCTCGCCTCACTGGGGCGCAGCATCGGATGTTCATATGCCCGGCTCCGTCTTAAAGAAGTCGATGACCTCAATTCCGAGCGGGGCTGCGAGCTTTTCCAGCATCTCGACCGTCGGGTTGTATTCGCGACGTTCCAGCGAGCCGACATAGGAACGGTCGACATTCGCCAGAAAGCCTAGCTGCTCCTGGCTGAGTTCGCGTGCCTCCCGTGCCTGTCTCAAATTCCGCGCGATGGTGTCCCGGATCATGTGCACCTCATGGCGTTCGGAAGAGAATTCACCGACGGAGTATACACCGCAAACACAGCAGATACGACCTTCGTGTCGAGACCATCATCCAAACCCAGTCGCGATGGCGTGGTGAGCCTTCACCGCGGCGAGCGCGGCTGCGGCAAGAATTCAAAAAGGGAACAAGATCATGACATTGACCACTCGACGCCGCCCGCTCCTGCTTTCCATGCTGCTGACACTGGCAGCGCAGGCCGGCGCCCTCTCGGCGCTATTGGTTGGCATGGCTGGACCAGCCGCCGCACAGGAAGAACTGCGGATTGCGACATCCTACAAGCTGATGACGCTTGATCCGCAGTACGCAAACCTCAACGAGAACAATTCGCTGCTCTCCCAGATTTACGAACGGCTGATCTATCAGGACGAGCATCTCGCCCTGACGCCCGGCCTTGCCGTCTCTTGGCGCGCGCCATCGGACACGCAATGGGAGTTCAAGCTCAGGCCGGGCGTCCGGTTTCATGATGGCTCGCCGTTCACCGCAGACGACGTGATCTACTCGATCGACCGCATCCGCAATTTCCTCAAGCCGCCGGGAGAGGGTTTTCGGGAGTATCTCAGCGGCATCAAATCGGTGTCCGCGCCCGATCCGCTGACGGTTATCATCGACACGGAGGGTAATGTTCCCGACCTGCCGCTCTCCTTCTCCTCGATCTTCGTCATGCATCGGCCAGCACAAGGTTTCCAGAGCACCGAGGAGCTCAATGGCGGCGCGGTCCCGATCGGCACCGGCCCCTACAGGTTCGACAGCTGGAGTTCGGGCGAGACGCTGAAGCTCATCAGGAACGACGGCTATTGGGGCCGCATGCCCACCTGGCCGGCCGTCCTTTTCCGGATCATCGAGAGCCCGGCGGCCCGCGTCGCCGCGCTGACGACCGGTGACGTCGATCTTGCCGATTCCATCCCCGCACGCGATGTCCAGTCGCTGAAGCAGCGTGGCGTGAAGGTCGAAAGCATCGGGGCCGCCCGCGTCAATTTCCTACAATTCGACGTGGCAAGCGACACGGCACCTGGTATCACCACGAAATCGGGAGAGGTGATCGGCAATCCCTTCAAGGATCCGCGCGTGCGGCGGGCTCTGGCGATGGCAACAGATCGCTCGGTGCTGGTCGACAAGATCCTGTCGGGCTACGGCACGCCCGCCGCACAGTTCTTTCCAAACGGCTTGCCAGGCACCTCGCGGACACTCAATCCCGAGACACCCGACTACGAGACGGCCAAGGCGCTTGTGGCGAGCGCGGGCTACCCGGACGGTTTCAGGGTCGTGCTCGCAGGACCTGTCGGCCGCTACCCCGGCGACGGCGAAAGCCTGCAGGCTGTCGCGCAAAGCTGGGCGCGTATCGGCGTGAGCGTGGAGCCGGTCGCAGCCCCCTTCTCGGTGTTCAACACAAAGCGGGCCGCAGGCGATTATGGCATCTGGTACGGCGGCTGCTCCGGAGAGGCCGTCGACGTCATTCTCGATGCCCTGCTCGCATCTCCAGATCCCAAGCGCGGTCTCGGCGCCCTGAACTTCGGCCATTACCGCAACGCCGCCTTCGATACCATGCTCGCCAAGGCAGAAAGCTTGCAGGACGGTCTCGAGCGCGATGCGGCGCTTGCCACTGCCACAGAATTCGTGATGGCCGACCAGCCAATCATTCCCCTCTATCATTTCCACCACATCGTCGGCTTCGGCCCGAAGGTCGGATCCTACGTGATGCATCCGCGCGGCTGGACGACCGCCATGCAGACGATCCCGGTGACGGAGTAACGCCAATGGCATTGTTCTCTCTGGCACTTGGGAGGCTGTCGCAGGCATTGCTCCTGCTTGCGGTCATGTCCGTCATCGGTTTTGCCGGCATCCACGCCGTCGGCAACCCGGTCTTCAACGTCGTCAACATCGAGACGGCCACCGCCGAGGACATCCGGCGCGCCACGGTGGCGCTCGGGCTCGATCAGCCGCTCTGGCGTCAATACCTCGTCTTCATCGGCAATGTGATCGGCGGCAATTTCGGCACCTCCTATATCTATCACCTGCCGGCGTCCGAGCTGCTGCTGAGCAAGCTGCCGGCGACGCTCGAACTCGCCTGCGTCGCGATGCTGGTCGCAGCACCTCTGGGAACGGGTCTGGGGCTCGTCGCCGGCTGGCGCACCGGAACGTTGCTCGACCGGATCATCCTGCGGACCAGCGTCTTCGCTCTCAGTCTTCCCTCTTTCTGGCTCGCCATGATGCTGATCCTCGGCGGCGCCGTCCTGACGGGCTGGTTTCCTTCGGGGGGCAGAGGGACGACGGCCGACCTTCTCGGCGGCCAATGGAGTGTCGCAACAGCAGATGGGATTTGGCACCTGATCCTTCCTGCTCTTGCCCTCGCGATCCCGAACATCGCGCTGATCGCACGGTTGGCCCGGTCAGGCACGATCGAGGCTCAGGGCCTGGAATTTTCGCGCTTCTGCCGCGCCAAGGGCCTGCCCGCCCGACGGATCCTTCTGCGCCACACGCTGCCGAACATCGCCGTGCCCATCGTCACGATCATCGGCCTGCAGTTCGGGGGCATGCTTGCCTTCGCCGTGGTGGTGGAATCGATCTTTGCCTGGCCGGGCGTCGGCAAGCTGCTGATCGATTCCATCCAGCTCCTCGACCGCCCTGTGGTCATGGCGACGCTGACCTTCATCTCAGTCGCCTTCGTCGCGCTGAACGCGCTCGTCGATCTTTTCCACGCCGTGCTCGACCCGCGCGTGCGCCTCTCCACATAGGTGAACCCTCATGAAAGCACACATCATCCGAGCATATCGGTGGCAGGCCACTCGGCCGGCCTTGACCCTCTCCGGGATCGTGCTGGCAAGCTTCGTCCTCGTCGCATTGCTCGATCCGGTCTTCGCCCCGCAAAACCCCTACGATCCCCTGCAGCTTTATGGATGGGACGCGTCTTCGCCCCCAGGCACGCGGGGCAGCGGTGGATTTGTCTACCTTCTCGGCACGGACGGGCTCGGGAGGGATATTCTGAGCAGCATTGCCTATGGGCTGCGCATCAGCCTCACCGTCTCTATCACCAGTGCGGCGGTCGCCGCCGTCATCGGCCTTTGCGCCGGTGTCAGCGCCGCCTATCTCGGCGGATGGGCCGACATCGTGATCATGCGCATCGTCGACCTGCAGCTCAGCCTGCCGACGATCATGATCGCGCTGATTGCCGTCGTGACACTCGGACCGGGTGTCGACCGCATCATCCTGGCGCTCATCATCGCTCAATGGGCGCCCTATGCGCGGGTGGCGCGCGGCGTCGCGCTCAGCGAAACCAGGAAATCCTACATGGATGCGGCCCATCTGATGCGGCTGCCGGCCTCGAGAATCGTCTTGCGGCATCTGCTTCCAAACAGCATGGGGCCGGCGGTGACCCTGATCCCGATCGAGATCGGACACGCCGTGGCACTCGAGGCAACGCTTTCCTTCCTGGGGCTCGGCGTGCCGATCGACAGGCCGTCGCTCGGTTCCAGCGTGGCGAGCGGGTTTCAGTATCTTCTGACCGGCCAATACTGGATCAGCCTTTTTCCCGGTCTCGTTCTGTTCGGTCTGATCGCCAGCATCAATCTCGTCGGCGAGGACATCAGACGCCGCCTCGATCCGAGGAGCCGCGCGCTATGATACATGCATCGGCGAATGAGACTGTCCTCGAGGTCAAGAACCTCAATCTTCAATATCGGTCGTCGGCAGGACCGATACCTATCCTTCATGACGTGAGCTTCGCGCTGCGGCGCGGAGAGATCCTCGGCATCATCGGCGAGTCCGGGGCCGGCAAGTCGACGGTCGGCAACGCCCTGATCGGCCTGCTTGCGCCTGGGGTCGAACGGGCCGCCGGCGAGATCCGCTTCATTGGCGGACCAGGTGACGCCGGGGATAGAGGCAGGCGGCAAGACGACGAAAGTCGGCGAATATCGGCGGTCTTCCAGGATCATACGGCCTCGCTGGACCCGCTGATGAGCGTCGGCGGGCAGATCGAGGAGACGATCCTTGCCGCCAACGCCTCCTTGTCGCGGCGGCAGGCCAGGACTCGGGCGACCGAGCTTCTGACGCGTGTCGGAATTCCGGAGCCGGGCCGCCGCTATGCCGACTATCCCCATCAGTTCTCGGGCGGACAGCGCCAGCGTATCGTCATCGCCGTCGCGCTTTCGGCGTCTCCTGCCGTCATCGTCGCCGACGAGCCGACATCGGCCCTCGATGCGACCGTCCAGAAGCAGGTTCTCAAGCTGCTGCGCGACCTCGTCGACGAAACCGGAGTCTCGATCGTCCTGATCACCCACGACATGGGCGTCGTCGCCGAGATCGCCGACAGGGTTCTGGTGATGCGGGGCGGTATTGTCGTCGAGACGGGGCCGACGGCCAGGATCCTTGATGCACCCTCCAACGACTACACGCGCGCCCTGCTGGCGGCAGTGCCGCAGCTGCGCACGTCGCCAACCGCACGCCCCGGGCAAGAAGGCGCAATGCCAGCCGCATCGCTGCCGTCAGCAGACGGCCGCGACATCCTCTCGGCACAGGCAATCTCGAAGATCTTCGAGGGGCGAAGGATGCCATGGGGCCTCGGCGCCGATCGCGGCAAAACCGCGTTGCGGGATGTGACGATCCGGATCGCCCGCGGCACCATTACCGGCATTGTCGGCGAAAGCGGCAGCGGCAAGACGACGATGGGCCGCATCATTGCCGGACTGGACACGGCGTCGTCCGGAACAGTCGTTCTCGACGGCATCACCTTCGATGCGTCTCGAAACGGCTGGCGCACCGGCCTCCTCGGACGGGTGCAGATGATCTTCCAGGATCCGGCCGTCTCGCTCAATCCGCGGATGACGATCGGCCAGACCCTTCAGGAGAGCGCAAGGTTCGGCGCGCGGGCCGGCCGGGAGGACAGCCGATCGGCGGTGACATCGATGATGGACCGGTTGGGTCTTTCCCGCGCCCTGCTCTTGCGCCATCCCCACCAGCTTTCCGGTGGCCAGAAGCAGCGTGTCTGCATCGCCCGCGCCCTTCTCGCAAAGCCAAGCATCATCGTCGCCGACGAGCCGACATCGGCGCTCGACGTCACGGTGCAGGCCGAGATCATCGCGCTTCTGAGGCAGAGTGTTGTGCAAGACCAGATCTCGATGCTGTTCATCTCGCACGATCTCGCTTTGGTGCAGGACCTCTGCAGCGATGTCTACATCTTCAAGGATGGGAAGGTCGAGGACGCCGGCTCGGCCGACGACATCTTCACGCACTCCGCAAATCCCTACACCCGCGATCTCATAGGCGCGCGACCGAGCCGGTTCGTCGTCTGACGGACCGCATGTCGCGGCGCACAAACGCACATGCCGCCGCGACGTCCACTTCCGCCCGATCGAGCCGACGGGCTCCCAGCCGCAATGAAAGAATGACAGATGCAAAAAAGCTTTACCGTGGCCGTCACCGGCCAGTCCCTCATCAAGCATGATGTGCGTGAAATCCATGCACCGGAATTTTCAAGCATCCGTGCGCTGCTGCACCGTGCCGACCTTGCCTTCACGAACTTCGAGGGCACGATCGACGGTCGCCATGGCGGATGGCCGCTCAAAGGATCGTTCTTCGGAAGCAGCGACCCGGTCGTTCTCGACGCCCTTCAGGAGATGGGGTTTCAGGCACTCTCGCTATCGAACAACCATGCCTTCGACCTTGGCCCATCGGGCGTCCTATCGACATTGGAAGAGGTCGAGAAGCGAGGTTTCCTGCACGCCGGTCTCGGACGCAATCATCTGGAGGCGACGCGGGCGAAGCATGAAACGATCGGAGGACGGCGTGTTGCGCTGGTCGCCATGGATGGTGGACCTGGACCCGACTTCATGTACGCGGCAGACGCTTGCCGGGGAAGACCCGAGCGCCCGGGGGTCAACCGGCTTCGATTGTCGCAGGTGATAGAGGTCGATGACACCGCATTCGAGCAGATCCGTTCCGTTCGCGACAAGGTCGGCTACAGCATGATCGATCTTGCCAATGACAGCCAGCCCGACGATCCTCCCTGTCTCGATGGGCAGACGGAAGTGGCGATCGCGCGCGCCGTCTTCACCCGCTCCGCCAGGTTCGGACGAAGCGTCAAGGTCGATGCCGGCGACATGCAGGGGAATCTCGAGGCGATTGCATCGGCATCGGCGCAGCGATCCCTCGTCATTGCCTATCTGCACCACCATCATTGGGCGGCCGACTGGTATCAGGTTCCCGACTGGGTGAGCAGCGTCGCGAAACGCTGTATCGACGCCGGCGCCGCCATGTTCGTCAGTCACGGCGCGCCCGTTCTGCAGCCGCTGGAAATCTATAAGCGGCGGCCGATATTTTACAGTCTCGGGAATTTCATCTTCCACGTGCGATCGGAAAAGTCGACTTGGACCGCACCGGAGGTCTGGGAAAGCGTCGTTGGCCTTTGCTCGTTCGCAGACAATGGTGACCTACTCGGCGCCACCTTTTCCCCAGTGGTCATCGGCGGGACTGAAGGGTTGACGGATCGCGTTTTGGAACGGCGGTTGGTTCCGCATCTTGCAAGCGGTGCGAATGCCGAGAAGATCCTTCACCGATTCCGCGAGCAGTCGGCGCGCTTCGGTACGACCATCGAAATCTCGAACGGGATCGGATTGCTGCGTGTCTAGCTTGAGAGCCGAGGACACGACCTTCTGTCGTTTGATTTGCTACCGCACATGCGAAAGTGTGTGCGATGTGCTCGCGTGCCGTTCTTCGGACCGTGGCCAGGCGAAAACGACGGCACCTATGGCGGCCTCACGTGGGAGGATATCGTGAGCAGACGGGACGAACTCATAGAACGTTTTTTTCGCTATGTGGCGATCGAAAGCCAGAGCAACGCGCGTTCGAACGTCCTGCCCTCCTCGCCTGGCCAACTCAAACTCGCTTGCCTGCTGGCGGAAGAACTGAAGGGGCTCGGCATCGACGACGTGCTGATTGATGACCATGCAATCGTGACTGCGGTCAAGCGTGGCACGCGGCCCGGCGCGCCCAAGATCGGCTTCATCGCGCATCTCGATACGGTTGATGTCGGGCTTTCTCCCGACATCAAACCGAAAGTCGCTTCATTCGACGGGACGGATATTTGCCTGAACCTGGACAGAGACATCTGGCTGCGCGTGGGCGAGCACCCCGAAATCCTGCCCTGGAATGGGCATGACGTCATCCTCAGCGATGGGACCAGCGTGCTCGGCGCCGACAACAAGGCGGCGATCGCGATCATCATGACGCTTCTGGCGGGCCTCGGACCCGACGATGCACATGGGGATATCTTCGTCGCCTTCGTGCCGGATGAGGAGATCGGACTGCGCGGCGCCAAAGCCTTGGATCTCAGCCGTTTCGCCTGCGATTTCGCCTACACGATCGACTGCTGCGAACTGGGCGAACTGGTGCTTGAGAATTTCAACGCGGCGTCCGGCGAGATCCTGTTTACCGGCGTCAGCGCCCATCCGATGTCGGCAAAGAATGTGCTCGTCAATCCCCTGCTCATGGCGCTCGACTACATCGCGCATTTCGACCGGCGCGACACGCCGGAATGCACGGACGAACGGGAGGGATTTTTCTGGTTCAAGGAGCTCAACGCAAACGATAGCGAGGCGCGATTGAATGTCATGATCCGGGATTTCGACGACGTTGAATTCGAAAGACGCAAGGCGAAGATCCATGCGGTTGCCGAACTGGTGAAGGCAGGCCATCCGGGAGGCGGCGTCGAGTGCCGGGTGACGGACACCTATCGGAATATCGCAGGCCATCTTGCGGCCGATACCCGTCCCGCATCCTTGCTGATCAGGGCCTTTGAGAAGGTCGGGGTTGAGCCGAAACACATTCCCATGCGCGGCGGCACTGACGGCGCGGTTCTGTCGGCGCGCGGCATTCCCACCCCGAACTTCTTTACCGGCGCCCATAATTTTCCTTCGCGGTACGA
>Ga0209025_1002104_pt1 | contig 22468 bp, 24 predicted proteins | sample AraplaMF_Col_mLB_FD_184256 | JGI IMG/M metagenome (GOLD analysis project Ga0209025, IMG submission 184256) | Arabidopsis root microbial communities from the University of North Carolina, USA - plate scrape MF_Col_mLB (SPAdes) (version 2) | ecosystem: Host-associated > Plants > Roots > Endosphere... | reverse complement strand
CGTTCATCAGGCGCGTCAAGCGAGAGGGAACCTCGATGTCGCCGTGGAACATCATCTCCAGATTCAGGTCCAAAAAGGACGTGTCAAAGGCGACCGTCGTTTCGCCAGTTCTGCCCGTCAGCTCCGAAGCCAGCGCTATGGAGGACCATTTCGATGGTTTACCGGTCGCTCAGGCAGACGATACAACTGCCCCGCCAGATCCTGTCGCCGTCATGACCAGTCCCGACGATCATACCGTAACACCCGTCGGCAGCCCGGCTGCGGAAGCGGCGGCTGTAGCGGAGGCCGAAGAGAAGGAAGTTACGGCAACTGCTCCGGCCAGCGAAATCTCCAACTCCCAAAAGTCCAAACGGCCAACCTACGATATCCGTGCGAGCAAAAAGGCTCGAAAGGGACCCCGCATCACCTTAAAGGGCAAAGAAACAGGCACCCAACCGCCATCGGCGGCCCCTATGCAGACGTCGGACCAGGATGGCTATTTGGACGCGGTCTATGGCTTGGACGATGACATCAAGCAACTGAGGGCAGCCCTCGCTCAAAAGCTCGAGACCCAGAACGGCCAGTTAAGAAATATGCTGTCGCGTTTTGAGGACAGGTGACAGTACGACTGCTCGAGCGACACAAGAGGCGTCGCGTCGAGTATATCCGACAAACTGGTCGATGCCGCGTGGGACAGATGCGTGCTGATGCTTAGCTCTGCCTGATCGCCAGATGACTGGTATGAGGCAACCGGCAGATCGCTTGAAGCCCGGCGACACTCACGATGGATGTATCTTGGCTCGACCTCCTCGAGAAATCCCGGCCCGAGCTATCTTGACGTGATCAAGCTAGCCATAACACAGTGTTTCCTCACGCCCGCAATCTTTGTTTTATCACATATCCTTCGCGTCACCGTCCTCGCGCACGGCCGGTGTGTGTTGCCGCCAAGCACCGCGAGCGATCGTTCTACAAGGCCCCTTGGATGAGGCGCTAACGTTTGTATAGCTCGGCGCCTCGGGCCCATAACGACTCCTGAGCCATTGTTAGGGCCGCTCGATGAGGTTATTGGGGACGAACACGGAATTCGTCCCTTCAGACTGGGCAGCAGAATATCTCACTTCGATACATCCACTTCGACTTGCTCCGCGCGTCAAGCCTGTGGTCGCCAATCGTACAGGAAATAGTCACATGTCCCTTTTCGTCATCCCAGATCCTGAACAGCAGCTATTGGATTCCCTAAACGCTTTTTTCGAGTCGCATCACATTGAGGGCGATAGTGTGGCCAGCGCTCTACGTCGCAGCGTTGATACCGCGAAATGGAGCGCAAAGCAGAACCGTGCTATTGCCAGACGCTATTGCCTGGAGCTCGGATGGACGCCGGACGATCTCGCTGCAATGATGGTCATGCAATGCAGTCTTGCTTCTATGACCAGCGGAGAGTTCACCTCGTCGCCGGGCCAGTTGACCCCTGAAGGCGAGGGATTTCGGCGTATTTTCGAGCTGTGCCTGGAGACGTTGGTCCGCACTGGCCGTATCAGCCTTGAAATCGCCGACATCGAGCGACGAGAACTCGAAGCCGAGATCGCCGAACTCTAAGATTTTGGCACCGCTCCTAGCCGCACCTCCCTGCACGCACGGCAATTGGAGTTCGAGAGCCAGTCGTCTCAAGCGAAGTGAAGATTTGACCCCGTAGTCGAGCGATTGAGCGTGGCGGCGAGCCGGTTTTATGAATGATTGAACGATCTTCGCCCGCGGCAGTTAAGTGACCGCAAGGCGTTTGAAATCCACCTTGTCCGGATGCATCGCCCAATGTTATCCGTAGAAGCCCGGCGCCGGATCAGTCCGCACCGGGCTTTTCCTTTGTTGGACAACGATCGCCATCTGCCGCGACATCTCAGTTGCCTAAATTACACCTTCCGAATATATTTTGCTGTCCGCTCCATTCGAGCGACCGGCGCAGCGTTTCATCTGGGACTTTATTAGGGATTAGAGCGCCATGCCAATGAAGCCGATGTCGCGGCCTTGATTTTTATGCAGTGCATCTGAGAGTTCATATCCACTTGCTGAAAAGGACAAGCCGATGGCTGACCCCAACGTTAAAACTCGTGCCTGCCCGATATGCAAGGAAGAGATCAAAGTTGCCGCCACCCGTTGTATCCACTGCCATTCGGACATCCCTCCAGGTGCAGACGGACGAGCTCGGCCCCCAATGATCATGGGTCGGCGCATTCGTGCTATGGCCCATAAGGCACCGGCCCCGACATTTAACGCCGGCCCATCGTCGGCATGTAATGATCTCGAAATCGATGACGCCGGCGTCTGGGAATACATCGGTGAAGACGAAGAGTATTGCTACTATTGGGGCCCTTCCTGAGCCACAACGGAGCTTCAGCGATCTATCTCATCACGGCGCCCGGGCATCGTGTTCCGCGATGAGATGATATCAAGCCTGGTCTCGCACCCCGAATTGACTGTGCTGGTCAAGGAGCCGGCGACGGAAGCTTTCAGCAGGAGACGGTACATCGTTGACGGTGCAGTCAGCCAGGAAAACGGCAGGTTCCGCATCTCCACCAGGCTCTTCAGAGCCTCCGACGGTGTCGTTGTCTGGGCGGGAAGCCATTACTACACGTCGGTGACTCTCGGTAAGGCGGCAGAGGAAAGTTCGGCCGGCTTTGCTTCTGAAATAGCAGGTACCCTACAGCGAAAGTCATAGCCTAACGAGATATTTTTTCCATACCAGCCATGGCGCACGACCTACAATCACCTGAGGATAAATGATCGTATCGTACGTCGTGCCTGCCGCTTCCTGATGCTACCATTCGGCTCCCCTATTTCGCTTCAGCCGCCGCTTGGTGAAACGCTGTCGTCAACCCGGTGGCGCGAACAGGCTCGCGACATGTTTCGCGAGATCGAACGGATAGCCATCCACGAGGGATCCGCAGGACGCTGTTCTTCGCCACCAAACTCGCGTGCGATCTCGCCCGCACGAGCGCTGCAGGTCGGGTAACCTGTCGAAGGTCGAACTCTTTTAGGGTGCTCCCGAATTCGACGAGACGCCAACCCTGATCTCCTTTGAAAACTTCGGCGAGAGGCCGTCGCGACGGGCTCGTTCGCCGATGTGAGAGGATGCCCTGAGCTCGTCCAGTGGAACCGAGTTGTTCAGTGCGCCTCGTTCGTAGGCGTATTCGGGCAGGTAGCCGTTGATGATCAGACGCCAGTCCAGCGGCACGCTGGCCCCAACTACACGCATCATCTTGAGCACGGTCGTGGTGCAGTTGCTGGTCAGGGAATTATAGAATTGCGGGGTCTCGGCGAGAGCGTTCGCATCTGTCACATACTCGCGAAGCAACGACCGCATCTGTTTAGGAGAGGCCCTGAGACGGTAGAGCTGGACATCCTCGCCGCGGAAGTTCGAACGCACGCCGACAACATCTCTTTCTTCGGCTGCGATGAGCACCATCGGGTTGCTCTTGAACAGATCCGCAAGAGGGGAGAAGGCACCTCCTTCTGACCGGCGAACCTCGATCGACCATGCGAGCTGTTCGCCGTCGTCGAAGCCGAAGCTGAAGATCACGTGGGCGATCTCCGGCCCCGACCAGTAGGACATAATGAGGTCGAGTGTCCGCAGCTTGCTCAGATCGTAGGTTCGCGTCATCCAGCGCTGATTGACCGCCTCGGTGCTACTCCGCCACTCGAAGTCGCGCACGTTGAATAGCGTGAGGACATCGCCGTCGATAGTTCCCGTGGCCTGTCTGGCGACGTCGGCGGCCCAGGTTCCGTCTCTTGGGGGCTCGATTGAATTCCACCAGCCAACGACCACTGCGAAGGTCAACACGTATGCGGCGGCTGCCCTCAAGCGCCACCGCGTAAACAATCCTGCCATCGCCGAGGCGCTCAAAAGCGCGAAAAGCCCGGCGACAAGCGCTCTCATGAACTCGGAAGCTGGAAGGCGGTACCACAGAGCAAGTGTTGCCCACGTTGCGGCAACCGTTAGCAGGAATGCCAGCATGATCCAGCTTGCCAGCCGAATGGCCCGATGCCAACTCATCGCCCTTCCTCCGGTTGCCCTTGGGACTTCAGACCGAGAATGCCACTTGCGGGTCGATCCTGATAGCCCTCGCCGGGATCTACGACATGCGGCTGATACGAGTTTCCAACCGTCTGAATGGAAGTGATGGACGGAGGAATGCAGCGGAGGGCCTGGCGGCGGCAGATGGCGTGGCTAAGCGAGAGGTCCGTCAAGAAGCGGCCGAAGCCATGACCGACAACTGGAGGGCACGCCTGCGCGACAGACTGGAAGACTTGGCCGATACCTTTGTCGTCGCCGGGGCGAAACAGGAAGACGTCTTCGACGCCATTACGGAGGAGGTGGAAAACCTCAAGGTGGCGCTGGATCGAGACCCTTATCCGGCGAACGACGACACTGCGGTGATCGAGGAACCGGCGAACGACTGTCGGCGGACCGGGCACAGGAAAACTCATGTCGCGACCGCCCTCGGTGTCCAGGCGATCGAGCATCATCGCCGCAAGGTCCGCTTCTTCTCAACCATCGAACTGGTCAACGCGCTCGAGCAGGAGAAGGCCAACGGCAAGGCAGGCCAGATCGCTGAGACGCTGGTTCGTCTCGATCTGCTGATCCTCGATGAACTCGAATCCCTACCGTTCAGTGCCTCAGGCGGAGCGCTGCTCTTCCACCTGTTGAGCAAGCTCTACGAGCGCACCAGGGGCGTCATAACCACCAACCTCAGCTTCAGCGAATGGGCCACCGTCTTCGGAGACGCCAAGATGACCACGGCTTTGCCGGACCGCCTGACCCACCGTCGCCACATCCTCGAAACCGGGAACGACAGCTTCCGCTTCAAGGCCAGCTCGGCCGCAGCCGCACAGAAGAGAGGAGAAAAGGCCAACCCCTTGACCGAAGCCTGATCAGAAAACCATACCTAGAGGTGGCTCACTTCTCGGTGGAAAAACCAGCTCAGTTCCGCGTGGAAACCAGCGGCCCTGGGCGATTGAGCGTGGCGGCGAGCCGGTTTTGCCTCACACTTGCGGCGTTAGCGCAGCTCGAAACAATTGCGTCCACAGTCCGGCTTAACACTATTTGTACGGCGATCGATGCCATCTCCAAACGTTTGCTTGCGGAACCTCAACTTGAGTTCCGCATTAAGGTGACGTCTATATGCCCTTTTGCCAGGCGAGCGCGAAGTCGACAATCACACACGCGCTGTGTGCCATGATCAAGGGCTCTGTTGTGTCAGTGGAGGAAGGATGCGGCAATATAGTTGGACCTTGATGAAGCCTGGCGCCGTGCCAACAGTTGGTCTTGGGACGATTAGTGACGTCGAAAGCGCAATTCATCGATGCCAGCTCAAGGGAATTCCATCTGCCAGTTGGCTTGTTCAGGAACTCCGGAAACGACAGGATCTGGCCGGTACGGCGCAATATACTCATTCAATGGGAAAACCAGACGAATGGCGTTTTGCTTGGATCGAAATCCAGATTTAGGCCAAGCCCGTTTTGTTTTGTACGGTCGACACAATCGACATTTCCGGGAAATCGATTACCTTATCGAATGGCGCGGGCCCTCCCCTCGCCCTGGGTCGTCTCCTCTCTCCAACTGCCTGGAGATGGCTGCGTGTTTGCGTTCGACGGCCGTCATGCTCCGTCGCACAGGAGATCGCCTCATAAAACCCAGGCTAAACCCAGCCCTACCACCCGTGGGGCGATCTCTCGTGCGTATTTACAAGGGAGCCGGCGCTGACCGTAACGCCTTTCCCCGCCCAGATGCTTCCCAAATCGACGGCGCGCGTTAACACGGTTGGCGCTTGCAGGCCGTCACCTCCAGCGCGGGACACCCTTTGCTATTGTTCGCGGGGCCCCGCTTGAGCCTCATGTTTCATCTGGCAAATGGAAGATAAAAGCAGAAGCAGACGGCGGCGGTGGCAGCAGCTGCAAGATATGTCAGTCTGCTTTTGCGGTATCCGCCCGGTACGGGACCGTACACAGGCCGCGAGCGGGGATTGCGGCGCGGTTGTTGGGGAACAACGGCCGGGGGCCGCAAGTTTGCCTGCCTCCAACCTCGGAGAAGCAAATGCGTATCGTAAACATCATTACCCTTCTTCTCGTCATCATTGGCGGGATCAACTGGTTGCTGGTCGGCCTTGCGGACACTGACCTGGTTGCGACCCTACTCGGTGGCCAGGACAGCACCTTTTCTGTCGTTGTGTACGTTCTGGTCGGCCTATCCGCGATTTGGCAGCTCGGTCCGCTTTTCCGTGCGATGTCTGCAGACCAGACCGCTGCTGAAGCAAATTCCATTCGCCACTAACAAAACCAATGGAGCATGAGAGCATGACTGACAATCAAACCCGCGAGATTTTTGTTACCGGTCTCCGCAACGCCCATGCAATGGAGAATCAAGCGCTCAGCATAATGAAACCTCAGATAAAGCGGATTGAGAACTACCCGGAGATCGCCGCGAAGCTTGAGCAGCACATCGCCGAGACGGATGGCCAGATTCAACGGCTTGAAGACATCCTCGCCGGTTTAGATGAGGACCACTCTTCACTCAAAGACATGGCACTGTCTCTCACCGGAGCTATGGCAGCGATGGGACATTCAGTTGCTGGGGATGAAATTCTCAAGAACTCCTTTGCCAACTACGCCTTCGAAAACTTTGAGATTGCCGCCTACAAGTCACTGCTGACCGTCGCTGAGGCAGGCGGGTATTCAGCTGCAACGACGGGCCTGCAGGCCAGTCTGGCGGAGGAGCGGGCAATGGCGGAGTGGCTGGATGCGAACATCGTCGCGGTAACGACGAAATTCCTCAGCCTGCGCGAGGCGGGCGAAACCGCGAAGATCTAAATGTGTAGAGCGCTTAGCGTATGCTCAGCGCTCTCGCCTTTTCGTAACGCCAAGGAGGATTAACTAGAGGCCGTGCGCAAGATTTTCCGGCGACACTGATACGTGCCAGCAGGTTCGCTGAATACGCAGTAGAATAAACCGGTTCGGGCTGGCCCGGGGGTTCTGAGAAGATAGCGGGCATGTTCTTTGATCCGGCTTGCAAGGCCTAGACGTCCTCGATCTGCCACCTGTTGGTTGGCCGGGCGGGCGGTACGTCTCGCTTTCCCAACTGCGGTCTGTCGCGCAGCGCATCGGCTTCCTTCTCGATCACGTAGATGATCGAGAGTCTATCGGCGCCCTTGGCCACAAGCTCGTCGACAAGGTCGGCAATGCGCGGCTTGATCTCTGCCAACGCCATCTGAGGGTTCTTTGCTTCTGCCATCACGCTTTCCTAGATCCGCGGGCCTGCCTCAATAAGTTCGACGTCCTCAGCCAGGACGAGAGACGCCGGAGGGTTGAGTTCAACGCATCCTTCAATCAGCCCGGAAATGTAGGCGAGCGCGTTCTTCATACCGTTGATCGTGTACGGCTTCTCAATCGCGCCGAGTGCTCCAGCGAAATCTCTCGGTATCTTCTTGATGTTGCCGCTGACAAACACATAGGGGATGTTCTTGGCGGCTAAGTCCCGCCCCACCTCGATGCCTGTGGGGCCATCTTGTAGATGGATATCCACGAAGGCGAATTCCGGCCGCTGCGCCGCGATTGCTTCCCGTGCCTGGTCTCGGGTAGCGGCAGTACCGATCACTTGATGGCCGGCCATCTCCACCTCGTTCTCAAGCTCCATCGCCAACAGCATTTCGTCCTCGACAATAAGTACTTTCAATTTTTACTCTCCTGCGGCGATTCCACGAGCATCGTTACGTCAACAGTGGTTCGATGACCCTCGATCCGTCTTTCGATCTTTGCCCCAACTTGCTTGGCAGAGGTCTCCAGAAGGATACGGCCGATTTCAGCGGTCTCGATATCTACTTCCACTGGAATTGAAGTGTCCTCTACGCGGATCAGAAAATGACCGTTCAGTCGCTTGACGACCACGTGGATCTGGCCGCCGCCATCACTCAGCCCCCGGCGTACGGCGTCCCCAACAAGTTCGTTAACGATGAGCGCCAGCGGGGTGGCTTTCACCGCTGGGACATAAACTGGATGAAGTTCATGCGTCAGGCGAATATCCGGCCGCTTGATCGCACCGACCAGATCCGAGACCATTTCGCGGGCAACGTCCGCGATATCGAAGCGGGAAACGTCGTCCAGCGTAAACAGTTTGCGCTGGACCGTACTGAGAGCTTCAACGCGGTTGAGCACTGACATGAGGATCTGTCGATGGTCTTGGTTCTTCGTTATGCGAGCCTGCAATTTTACGATTGATGCCATCGTAAGCAGGTTGTTCTTCACCCGATGATCGACCTCATGCACGAGTAACGTTTTTGCGCCCAGCGCTGATTGAAGCCGTTCAGTGTTCTTCGCGACCTCCTCTTCGGCTTTGTGGCGTGCCGCAGCGAGGTCGGCCTCGCGGCTCTTGACGTTGGTGAAGTCCAGCTGAGATGCGAAGAAGTAGACAATTCGGTTGTCGTCATCCCTGACGGGAGACAAGAAAAGAGCGTTCCAGAACTCGCTGCCATCCTTCTTATAGTTCAGGATATCGACGGCGATATCAGAGCCGGCTTCCACAGAAGCACGGATCCTAGCGACGGCCTCACGACTGGTGTTGGGCCCCTGCAAGAACCGACAATTCCGGCCGACGACTTCTTCAGCAGAGTAGCCGGTCAACTTCTCGAACGCCGCATTGCAAAATATAATCGGATTGTCGTCCTGATTGGGATCGGTAACGATCATCGGCATCCTGGTCGCCTTGAAGGCCGCGGCGAAGGGGTCTTCACGAACGTGCCTGGCGACAAGGCGGTCGCCGGCGGTTTGTGCAGCATTCCTTCTTTGTTCGTTATCAGTCATAACATCTCAGATTGTGGTTGAGCAGGGTGCGGTAGACTGCGGCGAAACCGGCATCGGGCGCAACCGAATTTCGAATTCATCGGCCCGCAAAGAAGGCTTTTTTTGTAAGAACAAGCGGACTAATCTTCTCACTCAAAGAAAGCCCGGGCACTCAGCATCCGTTCTAAAGAATTGTGCCACCGGTTTGTCAATAATCGCGTCTCCAACTGCGCGGACTTTGCTGGATGTAGGCAACCGGCGATCAAAATCAGCTTTATCTGTGGCACAATTCACCAAAGGTCACGCCGGCGTTCTCACCAGCAATACAAACGAGAAAGCCCCCTGCAGCAGTAAGGCCAGTCACGAAATGGAATAGAGTGAAAAAAGTTCCATCCCTCCAGCAGTTGGCGCGGTTACAAAATACGCAGCGCGCTCTTTTTGGGGGTTGGCGATAGAGGAGGCAGCGCTCCGGCCCACGCGCCGCGATTATCGCAGCACGATAATCAGCTCGCAACGCCGGGGTGGTTGATAAGGCGACAGCATAATGCGCGAGTGCATGTTTGTCTGATCACCAGATGGTTAGCCCGTCTCTTCCGCCACGAATTGGAGAAGGTGAACCTTTATCGAGTTCGAATCCTTTGCCGGCCGTTAATGCAGCTACCTGAGCCTTGCTGTCGTGGAACCATGTTCATATCTCGATGTTAGACGAGCATCATAAACATGAGTTGATGCATGCGATCCATCCCCATGAGTTTGGTCGCTTATCAATCATTGAGCCGCAATATCTGCAGCAAAAATTGGAGGATGCCGTGAACTATATTTGGCTTTTTGTCGTCTCCGGCGGGGCGGCCCTCTTGGGGTTCGCTCTGGCGTTCGGAATGATATCGCAGGATCCTAAGAGATCGATTGGAGCGATTGCCGGCTCTTTTATAGTGGCTATCCTCGCGCTCGGAGCTGGGATCTACGTATCCCAAGCATCTACTGCGCCGATCCAGCCCCCGGACAGAAGTCATACCGAGGAAAACCTTCCGGCTGGACCGGCGCACACAAAAGAGCTGCCGGGGGAACCGAAATCCCAATGACGACCTTGCTTGCCGGACGACCAGCTTTTCGCCTGCGGTCCTGCTCTGAGTTGATGACTGTCTCTGCCGGGCGACGTTCTTTACCGCAGGGACCTAAGCGCGTTCATCTCGCTCACAGGTTCTGACGTGACACCAATCCTGGCGATCTGCCTCGTCATCGGCAGCGTAAACACCACCCCCCCCGGTTCGCACCCGGAGTTCGAGATCCTGGGCTGCGGCAATGACGGGGGTCACCGTCGGGCTGCTCATGGCAGAGAGCCCCATGAGAATAAACTTCGTCATTCTGCGCATTTCGATTTCCTCCGTTCGCGAAACATCGGGCAGATCCTATTGTTCCAATGCAGGCAAGCGCGGCTGAGGCAGAGGTCGGAGAAGAACTTGCTGAGGGAGGGGTGTGCAAGTATCCGTCTTTCTCTGAAGGACGCGGCGTGCAGCACGGATGGTTTGGCAGCGCGCCCGGGCCGCTGAATTGATGCAGCCTCAACGCCGCCAAGCTGTCGCGGAAGGGGCGCCCTACCCTGATTGACTGCGTGGCAAACGATCATGGAGCCCCGTGCGGGTAGCGCTCGCACCGTTCCGCGACAGTAGAAACTAGGCGATACGGAAAAGCGGTGACCATCGTGGTGAACCGGCTTCGATGCGCAGGCTATCTTCACAAAAGTTTTTCAAGCTATTGCTCAACCTCTCCAGCGCATCGATGTCTTGAGCTACGGGAGCGTCTTCGCTCCAGGTTTATTTCCTTCCGGTCAGCCTGGATGATACCGCTGGTGACATCAAAAAGCCTGATGATGCCGGGGTGACAGCAAGAATAAAGGGCAGTCTGTTTTTCGAACCGTCGAGACACGAAGCCATCTCGATGCAGTTGCGTGAGCGCATAGGTAACATTGCGTCGGGTTGTACGGCATTTCCCTGTTAGCTCGCTGATGCTCATTTCGTGCCCGATGAGGTGAGACACAACACGGAAGCGAACCGGGTTCGCCAATGCATCCAGTAGAGAGACTTTTAATCGGATTTCGTCGTCCATGATGTCGGCTGCTCCTTCTTCGATATCTGGAGCACCAGCGTTGAAGCGCCACCTGTCTGTGCGTTGCCGTACCAAATTGATTAGACGGGATTTCAAGCGCCTGCTAATAAAAGAAGTACCAGTGCCATCGGATAGGTTGCATGCCAGTATACCGCCCGAGCACGTCTGCGCTGCGGATGGATGGGCACAGTCTGGATCGCAAGCCTTGGGGAAAGCCTGTGCACGTTGGCAATCGTTTTTGACGAGCGATGGAACGATGCTGCGAAGCGGTAAGGGCGCCGACCTCTCCACGTGGATGCCCGCATGCTTTTCAAAATTTCGATGGCTCTCGCGGTCTCGAGCTCGTTGTTCGCGGTCGCGATTTTAGCGAGTTTGGCATGAGGCTAGCTCTCGTGGAAGTGGCACGTGTCATGAGCCGCGGAGTATCAACCAACTGGATCAACGGCTGGCAGGCCAGATTGCTAACCTGGGGGAGCTCTCCTCGTTAGTTAATCCAGGTCCTCCGAGTTCAAGCCAGCTGCAAAATCTCGTCTCGCGTTTGCGACAAGCTCACCGGTGTCGGTAATTCCAGTCTTCGACAGTTGGATGAGCAAGGTTGCGAGACGAAGCACACACTGTCGATCGCGCTCGACCTTGAACTCTCTGCCGAGGGTCTTCAACGCGGCATTGAGGACCAGAGTGTCGAGCATAAACACATCACTCACTGATATTCAGGCAAGGCGGCGGCGAAGAAATGCGTTCTCAGCGCGCAGTTTTTCGACAAGAAGCGTTCGCAGCCTCCTGTTTTCATCTTCAAGCTGCTGCAGCTCAGCCCGCTCATCCTCAATGGCGAGCGAGGGGGGCAGGAGAGCAACATCAGACCGTGCCGCTGATTTCCGGGGTTTGTATTTAGTCGTAACTGGATCAGACATGGGCGACTTCGGCTTTTTCGCGCGAGGCCGCTTCTCATCCGCGCTTTTTGACCGGTTGCTGGTCGTCGCCTCCGCAACGTCGGCAGCGGGGACTGTATGCGCGTCAGCTGATTTTGGGACATTCTCGTCCTTCGGCTCAGCGATGGCAGGAGAGATCTCGCTTCTCATCCCGAGTTCGGTTCTCGGCTCAGCGCCCGGTTCCACAGCTTTGACTTGCAGCGGCAAGTTATTGTTCTGCCGCTCTACGACCGGTGCCTGCTGCGTCTCGCTGCTCGCTCCAATCTCGGCTGCTGGTCGCCGCATATTGGAGTGCAGTTCATTCTCCACATCTTCTGAAATCGACTTTAGGTCCAGGTTTCCCCAGATGGACGTCGGCTTATCCGCACTCCGACGGGTCCCCCCCTTGTACTCCACTATGAAATTTTTGTGCGCTCTTTTCATCGGTTTCGCCCTCGCTGTCGAAGAGGCCAATTCTGCCATCCGCATCAACTATTCAAATCGCTATCTGATGTAAATGGAGCTGCGCAAGTTTCGACAGCCTGCCCATCAACGCGACCTGCTCCAGCATCATCTAATGACACTTGTCCAGGAGGGAACAATCAAAACCGTCTCAGCCGTAGCAGCACTGCCACGAGCGCCATTATGCAAGCCGCCTTAGCGTATTATGACGCATCATCTATCGGAACTTAAGCCCTGCGTTTCTGTGGCCTCGACCAGCTGTCGAAATATCGAAGAGCTCCCGCTTCGGTAGCCCTCAACAGAAGCGGCCCGGCCCGCGCTGTTAGCGCTCCACCGTCGCCCGGTCAGACGGCGTCAGCAATAAAGAGCGCAACGACATGGCAGCACCAAGCGGCAGGTTGCGGTCTGCGCGTTAAGAAAGCCAACCGAGAAACGAAGGGCCAGTATGGCAGGGTCGCTTGGCAGCCGCTCGGTTGCGAGCAGAGCCGGGGCCGCGCCTTGCCAGAAAAGGGCTGCGAAGAAGGACATTGAGCGTTGCACAAGCGCCCAGCCGCGCGACCGCGCGGCAATAGGGCGAACAGCCTAAATCGCCGATATCCCGTTGACTACCGTTTCGTCGACGACCTGGACCATTGAAGCTCCAGACACGGCGCCGCAATTTGTGGAACATTTGGCTTCAGCTCAGGTTCGGCGCCCATTCACGACTGCTATCCCATCGAGGAGGAGATCTGATGCCAAGCGATCCATCGAGCCCACGTGGCCCAAACGAGAACGGCGCTTCCAGTGCCGCCGCCGGTCACACGGCCACTTTTGAAGATCTCCAGGCCAAAATAGCGGATGACGTCACCGCGACTAAGGAAGCCGTCAAGCACGGCTCTGATACCGCAATGCAAAAAGTTCAGGAAACTGTTGCTGAACAGACGGGTTTTGCCGCCCGCCAAGTCACAGGGATAGCCACTGCCCTGCAGAAGGTTGGCGCCGAGCTCGAAAATGGTGAACAGGCTGAAGTGGGCCGCTACGCCAGGCAAATCGGCGCCAGCCTCCAAGCTATCGCCAAAGACATGGAAGGCAAGGACATCGGCGCCCTTGCTGGGATGGCCGAGGACTTCGGTCGTAAGCAGCCACTGGCCTTCCTTGGCGCCGCCGCACTGGCTGGACTGACAGCCAGCCGCTTTCTCACGGCTTCGGCTAAGCGTAAAGCCCTGTCTGAAACGGACCCGACCGCTCGCAGTTCCGGGCGAAAGGCAGGGTCTCAGGATTTGACGGAGGGGTCTATCGATGGCTGAGCAGAATCAAAATGCGCCGCTCTCTGAATTGATCAGCGGTCTGATTGCAGATGTGTCCGGCTTGATGCGCAAGGAGATCGACCTTGCCAAGACCGAGGCATCAGAAAGAATTGCCTCGGCACTCGGGGGTATCGAGGTCATAGTGGTCGGCCTCGTACTCTCGATCGGCGCCGTCGGCGTTCTACTGAGTGCTCTGGTCAGCGGCCTGGCCCTCCTGTTCGTTCGCAACGGCATGGGCGACGCAGAATCGAACGCGCTTGCAGCGCTGATCGTCGGAGCGGTGATTGGCGTCATCGCCTGGGTGCTTGTCTCCAGAGGGATCGCCGCTTTGCGATCCTCCAACCTGAAACTCGATCGCACAACAACGTCTCTTCGCCGCGATGTCGGCATCGTCAAGGAGAAGATCTAATGACCCCCTCGTCGGAAAAATCATCAGCAGACCTCCAGCAAGAAATCGATGAGGATCGGAAAAGGATCGAAACGCGCATTGACGCGATCCAGGAGAAAATGTCGCCTGGCCAACTCGTTGACGAAGTTATTGCCTACGCCAAGTCCAGCGGCGGGGGTGAGTATGTCAGCAACCTCGGCAAGGCCCTCAAAGAAAACCCCTTACCCGTCGCGCTGATGGGGGTCAGTCTGGCATGGTTGATCGCCAAGCAGGCAGGGGCGCCGAGCGCCAAGGCATCCGCCGGTGACGAGCACTATCCGTTGTACCCTGCTCAGGGCGTCGTGCGGCGGGTGGGTCCTCCGGAAGACGTCGGTGGTGCTCGATACAGCCACTTCGCCGACGACGCCGGCCACCGGTTTAAAGCTTTGACCGATGATGCCGGTCGACGCGCCGGACACTTCGTTGATTCAAATGGCAGAAGTTACAGAGGTTTCAGCGACGCCGCCGGCAGACAGATCACGCGCATCTTGGACGAGGCGGGTGCCGTGCTAGGCGCCGCGACGGGGTGGGCTTCCGACACCTGGAAACAAATCACGGATGCCGCGGACGGTATCGCGCACAAGACTAGTGATGCGACAGGCAACGCAGCGACGTCGGCCTCGGCGGCGGCCGCAAGCCTGCATGATCAGTCAGCACGGATAAACGCAATGATCCTAAAGCAGTTTCGTGAGCAGCCGATCGTCGGCGGTGCTCTCGCCTTTGCCGTGGGCGCCGCAATAGGAGCGGCTATTCCGCCCACCGGTGCAGAAGACGATGTTCTGGGCGACGTGGCCGACAAGGTTAAGGAGAACGTTGCTGACCATGCTTCCGAGTTGCTTGATCAGAGCAAAGGATTGGCGTCGGATACCTACGATACCGCCGTTTCGGTAGCCTCAGACGTTCACGATGCCGTTAAAGAACGGATCGTTGGCGAAGTCGATCAATACGGGAGCGGTCGGCCGGCCACCTAAGACCTTGAGGAGCAGGCCGCAGCCGAGCTTCTGGTTTCAGCGCCACCTCCATAAGTCGCGGAAGCAGCTTGCGCCTCAATTTGGCGCTCGCTGCCGGTCCCAGAGCGTTGATACGCAATAGCGTTGCAGGCCAGCGTCACCAGCACATGAAGTGGGGAACGCCGACCAAGCTCATGCTCATCGGCTCGGGCCACGGTGGAACGCGTCTCTTTCGAGCCGATCGGATTCTTCCGAGCCGGTCACCGAGCATTCAGGTGTGATCGACACCTCACCCTTCTTCAATTAAACCGAATATGCTGACGGGCGTTTCAAGACCGCGCAACCGATGGGATCCCAGTGCTACAACCTCTGAAGAGCAATTTGCTAGTGATATGAACTCCGCAGAAAGCAACACTGATTGTTTGGTCTTCTTGGTGAATTCCTCCAGCCTCGATGCGATGTTGACCGCAGGTCCGATCGCAGTGAAATCCAGACGTTTCCGCGACCCTATGTTGCCATACATGACATCGCCGACATGTACCCCAATGCCGTAGCGCAGAGCGTCCTTACCGGTTTCCAGAAGTTGACCGTTCAGGGTTTCCATTCGCGATTGCCCCTCTTTGATCGCGTAGAGGAGATCGTCGCAGGCGTCCGGGTTGCTGAGCGGGAAAATAGCCAGAAGGCCATCTCCCATAAACTTCAATATCTCGCCACCGCGGGTCTCGATTGGGTCACAAATCGCGTCGAAGTAGCCGTTTAGAATTTCGATTATATCGTCACGGGGCCACAGATCTGACAAGGCCGTGAAGTCTCGCAGGTCGCAGATCATGATTGCGGCTTTGAAGGTCTTTCCACTGCCTCGTGTCGTAGCACCGGCTAGAATTTCAGCGCCTGCGTGAGCGCCTACGTATGTTTCGAGAAGCGTGCGGGCCATAGCATTCTTCATCCGGATCTCGCTTGCCAATGCCAGCGCAGGCAACAAGTCCTTCAGGTAATCCATCTCGTGCTGGAGGAACCCAAGCGGCCTCTTGGTGGCGAAGGTGACGACGTGGCACTTTCCGAGTGTATGTTTGATCGGCCACGCAACATAGTCGGTATATCCCTCGCGGTGGAGCTCTTCAAAAAGTGGGTACTTGGATATCTCGTCGGTACGCGCAACGAGATGTTGCCGTACTTCCAGAGCTCCGTTGTAAATTTCGGTGGCTGGTTTGCGGAGGAAAATCTCAGTGGTGTCGACGTTGTAGTCGAATGTATCGATCTCGGCTTCGACTGCACCGGATTGCCACAGTATCCGGGCACCCTGCCATTGCGGATGCTGAATTCTTAGGTGAAGAGACGATCTGGCGACTGATATACCGTCAGCCACGAGCCTCTCGCACATTTCCACCAGCAAGTTGTCAAGGAACCGCTGCGCGCTCGTGTCATTCATCAACCAATCGAGGACCGCTCGACGCTTGTAGGGCCACGATCCACTGCGCGTGCGTGGAAGGTGTGAAACGGTATTGCTCATAGAGGTCCTCCTGCCCGCACATCCTAAGGGTGCCAAGCGCAATGGGGAAGGAGGTTTTGTCCATCAAGCTGTGGTTCCTCAGATTGTCGGCGCTTATCGCCCGAGGCTCAACCTGGCAATCTAGTTGCAGACCTGAACCCGTTCAGTATGATAACCGTAATCGTATCGGTCCTGCACCGTCCTGCGTTCGTACCAGCACTCCCGAGCCGGAGCCGCATAATATCGCGGTGCGCTGTTTTCTATCGAGCCAGCTATGATGCCCCCGATCAGACCACCTGCAAGCCCGCCTGCAATTGCGCCGCCATAGTCATTGTGATGTCTATGCCTGCGCCAATCCCGCCGCGGTCCGTCCCAGCCATCCCAACCGCGGTGATCCCGCCACCCGCGATTGTAGTAGTCCTGCGCGTCCGCGGCCGCGGGAGCCAGGGCGATTGGAGCGGCAAATGCAGCGACCACCGCAGCTAAAACAATCTTTTTGAACATTAGGTTACTCCGATTTTGGTGCCCCGCTCCTACCGCGGGCGTCGCCGGTTTGGATAAGAATTACGACGCGCGGCATGAATTCAAGCTGAATGACCCGTTTATCCATGTGTCAGCTTAGCACGTCCCGGACGCCAAACGGTGGCTGGCGGCCCACCGGTTGAGCACCTTGCCCGCGTTTGGTCGAGGTGCTAGTCGTCTCGCGCGACGCTCAAGAACACCTTCCTCAGTTGCTGTTCGCGCATTCGGTTCGGTCATCAAGCGGGTCCGCCGACATGCTCACGGCTCATCGCGCTGCCACCCCATAGACCGACACTGCTTCTCAGCCACGTATTGGGCGTCTGAGAGGCTTCTGTACTGACCTGGAAGATCATAACGGCGCCGCTGAAAAACGAAGAAGGCCTTCCCATCAATTCTGTTGTACGTGACCAACGGTGCGTCTTCTTCATTGCTCATGCAGGGCATCCCTCGTTTTTCGCGGGAGTAACCCGCGAACAGGGCGTCGGTTCCGTTCATCGCGGATGGTCGACGAAGCCGAGCGTGTCACGCCGATGCGGATCGCGACGCACCGCGGCCCCGCATGGCCGATGACGAGCATCTTATAGATGAACCGGGAAGAAAAACGGCGCGTGCCGCTTGAACGGACACGCGCCTAAAAATGAGGTGCACTCATGGGGGAATGCAGCCCGAAGATGGCAGCGGGTGGTTAAGATCCGGTTAACGCGCCACACCGTGATGAGGGTCCTGGCTTAGGCCCTGAACGGATGGATACATCCTTCCAGCGTTATCCATTTCGCAACCGGTTTCCGGCTCAGCCATGACAATGGTTCTGGCCTTGGCTGTGATGAAACGGCGACCCACGTGATTTAGATGACCCCCGCGCCCCAAGCGCGACCGACGAGGGTCATCAACTTTGCCTAAATTTCCTGACGCGATTGTGGACGCCGCAGCTTGCTTCCGAGCACCAGATCCGCCGTCCGCCTTTTGATGTATCGAGAAACAACCAACCGCAATTGTCGCCTTTGCACTCCTTCACCGATCGTCGGTTCGGTCGCGACACTAGCAGGTCGGCAGCGGAGCTCGAAAGCACATGCACGAGGTCGGCGGGCGTCTCGACCTTTGTTGTCCAAGCCCACCCGCCGGCAAGTTGCTCGAAGACTTGATGGCTTCGAGCAACGATCGCAGCCGCTTTGACGACATTTGCATCACCTTCCGGGGCAATTGCGCCCCCGTCTTCTTCGAGAAAGACACGATAAAGGCTCTCACGGAGATCAATTCCCGTCGCCAGCGCCTTGGCAGCCGCCCCAGGGCTAGCCTCTGCCGCCTGCCTTAGAGTTGCAGCCGCAGCCCCAGAAATGAGATCCACCCTTTGACTGAAAGTGACAAGGTCGACGAACTTTGTCAGGAGATCCGGGCCCCACCGACCTCGGCGGCTGTCAACTGTATTGACAAAATCCAGGGCGGGGTGCCCGCCGCTCAAGCGCATGGTGCTTACTGATTTCGCCATAGGGAACCCGATGATGCTGCCGAAGTTGTAACGGTATAAATTGATTTTACGCGTTACACAATCGGGGTCCAAGCCATGTCAGGTTCAAACTACGGGAAATTTGCAGTCCTCTGCGCTGTCTGGGGTTTAACCTGGATCGCCGTCAAGTTCGGCGTCACGAGCTTGCCACCAATGCTTTTTGCAGCTTTGCGTTTCGTCGCTGCAGGAACTGTCTTCTTGGGGATTGCGATGTGGCAGGGTCAGTCGATACGAGCGCTGGCTGTTGATTGGTGTGGGCTCATTATAGCCAGTCTGCTGATGATCACGCTGTGCTATGGCCCACTCTTCTGGGGAATGACAAAGATACCTTCAGGCACTGCCGCGGTGCTGGAAATGTCTTTGACACCGGTTTGCTTGTTCGTTTTCGGGGTGGCTTTGCGTCAGGAAACCTGGAGCTGGGCAGCAACGATCGGTCTCGCCGTCGGATCCCTCGGACTATATCTGCTCTTCGTCGGTGAAGCACAGGTGAGCTACGATAGGGGCGCCTGGCTTGGCATCCTTGCCGTCTGCTGGGCTGCGGCTTCGTCCGCATTGGGCTCGGTGCTCGCAAAACCGCTCATTGCAAGACACGGGAGCGCAGTTGTTGCGGGCTCGACAACATTCCTCGGCGGGCTGCTGCTTTCCGCCGGGGCCGTGATCTGCGGCGAAAACCCAAGCGCATTAGCATTAAGCAACTGGACTATGGGAGCGTTCGCAGGATGGCTTTTCCTGGTGATTTTTGGTTCGCTGGTCGGTTACAGACTGTACATGCAGCTCCTGAGGGACGCCGGACCGAGCCGAGCCGGTATGTTCGCCTTTGTTTCTCCCGTCATCGCCGTCGTTGTTGGCGCCCTCTTTGCGCAGGAAACGATTACAGTCGCGAACGTCATTGGCATAATGCTCATGCTGTTGTCGGCGGCAACGTGCCTGTGCGGTCCACGATCTTCGGAGAAGGCAACTCCGCGTCGATGAAGGGCGCCATTACGTCTACCGCGTATAGCTCAACGCCGTTTTCTGGCCGGCTTTGAAATCGGCGGCGGAACCGGCGAAGGCTTATCCTTGCCCAACTCAGGGGCTGAAGCAGCTGGATTTTCACCGGTCACCTCCGCCGCTACTTCCGCCTCTGTCGCTTCATGTTGATCTTCGGCTCGTTGCCAATGATCAAGATCAGCACCTTCCGGTCTTCCTTCGTCTTCCCAAATCTTGTAAGCCCGCTCGCGTCGCTTCTGGTCTTTGTCGTCCATGGAGCCGTCCTCCCGTTTTTCCTTTGCGCATAACCAACATGCGGCGTACAAGTTCCGCAGCTAGGATCCGGATTGACGGCACCTGCGGCTGCACCGCGCCCATTGCGGTTCTATTGAGCTCATCCAGGAGTGCGGGTTCGAGACGCAAGGATCGCCCGGAAAATGGACTTTCCGTCTGGTGTGACAAGGCCATCACAGTTTGGTGCCGACCCTAGCGTCGTGTGATAACGGACAGGCCGTGCAAAAGCGCCGGAAGGCGACAATCGCGCCTCTCGGCTGGAAAGGGTATCGACACCAATCGGCTAATAGCCGCATCTGAGAGTGGAAAGCCATGCAACCGGTGGAACCGCGGTAACTCATTCGGCCGCCGCCAAGAACGTGGGAGATCGTCCGCTATATCTCTCAGAGCCTACTTGCGACTCTCTCCAGCTCAACCGTCCCAGGTCGACGTCACACCTGGGGCGCTGCATCATCGATGGAGCGTTCAGCTGGCAAAGTTCATATATGAAGGCCGTTCATACCCGCGGTACAGTGCCAAATACATCCTCTTGCTGGCCAGTCGCGCACCCGCTTTCGGCTGCGAGGGTTTCATCGATTTCGATCTCTAATGTACATGACAGTCGACAAAGGTGGCAGATCAGCCTCGATCGACATTGGCCGGCCGTGAGCGGCAACGAACTGTACAGCAACGTCGCCTATATCGGTTCCCGAGCCTCCATATACGGTGTCGTCCGTATTGAGTATCTTGCGCCAAAGGCCATCGAGAGGCACGCCAATTCGATAGCCTTGGCGCGGGACGGGCGTGAAATTGGATACAATCACGCAGGCGGTGTCGCGGGTCTGATCGTAGCGGATCATCGCCAGGACGGAATTCTCAGCGTCGTCGGCGACCGCCCACTCGAACCCGTCCGGGTGCAGATCGCCATATTGCAGGCATGGAAAGTGAGCATAAACGCGATTAAGGTCTCTCACCAACCTCTGAAGACCACGATGACGAGGGTCGTCGAGAAGATCCCAGTCGAGCGAGGCGTCGTGATTCCATTCGTTCTTCTGGCCGATCTCACAACCCATAAATATCAGCTTCTTCCCTGGATGGCCCCACATGAAGCCGTACAGGGCTCTGAGATTGGCATGTTTTTGCCAGTCGTCACCTGGCATCTTACCCAGCATCGATCCCTTGCCGTGAACCACCTCATCGTGGGAAAACGGCAGGACAAACCGCTCAGTGTAAGCGTAGACCATCCCGAAGGTCATCGAGCCATGGTGATACTTGCGATAGACCGGATTGTCCGAAATGTAGTGAAGGGTGTCATGCATCCACCCCATGTTCCATTTCATGTCGAACCCCAGGCCGCCGTCAGCCGGCGAGGCTGTGACCTTCGGAAAGGCCGTCGATTCTTCGGCGATCATCAAGATATTCGGGTGGCGGTCGCGAACGACGCTGTTGAGGTGCTTGAAAAACTCTATGGCTTCCAGGTTCTCTCGCCCTCCGTGCCGGTTCGGGATCCATTCACCCTCGGCTCGGCTGTAATCGCGGTAAAGCATCGAGGCAACGGCGTCGACCCGCAGACCATCGACATGGTACCTGTCAAGCCATTCAAGGGCGCTTGCGATCAGGAACCCTTTCACTTCGGACCGCCCGAGGTTGTAGATCAGCGTGTTCCAGTCCTTGTGATAGCCCTCTCTTGGATCCTCATGCTCGTAGAGCGCAGTTCCGTCGAAGCGCGCCAGACCCCAGACATCACTTGGGAAATGGGCCGGCACCCAGTCAAGGATGACGCCGATCCCGCTTTCGTGGCAGCGGTCGACGAAATATCCGAAGTCTTCCGGCGTTCCATACCGTCCCGTCGGGGCAAAAAGGCCCAGTGGCTGATATCCCCATGAACCCCCGAAAGGATATTCCATGATCGGCATAAGCTCCACATGCGTGAACCCCATCTCCTTGACATAGGGGATCAGCCGCTGGGACAGTTCGAACCAATCGAGCGAACGCCCGCCATCCGTCATGTCCCGAAGCCAGGATCCGGCATGGACTTCATAGATCGATATCGGACCGTCCAGAATGTCCCTCTGAGCCCGCCGTTCGAGCCATTCAGCATCCCGCCATTTCACCGGTTCGGTTGAGGCAACGATGGATGCAGTGGAAGGCGCGGCTTCCGAAGCCCGGGCCACTGGATCCGCCTTCTGAGCAAGCAGATTGCCCTGCCCGTCCAAAATTTCGAATTTGTAGCGGTCGCCAACCGTCAGATCTGGGATGAAGATTTCCCAGACACCTGCCTCACGCCGCAAGCGCATTGGGTGGCGCCGACCGTCCCAGCTGTTGAAATCTCCAACCACCGAGACCCGGCGCGCATTTGGCGCCCAGACCGCAAAACGCACACCCTGGATGCCGTCGACGGTGACCGGATTTGCACCGAGACTCGACGAAAGTTGGTAGTGCGTTCCTTGCGAAATCAAATGCAGGTCGAGATCACCAAGCAGGGGGCCGAACCGATAGGGATCTTCCGTCTCCTGGGCGCCGTTTGGCCAGAGGATTCTCAGCTTATATCCTGCGTCACTTTGGACCGGGCCGAGGAACACACCGCCTGCATGCACAAGCGACGACACTGCAAGCACAGCACCCGTTGCGCGGTCGACCAATTCGACGCCTAGAGCGCCAGGAACGAACGTGCGAACTGTAATTCGCCCGTCTTGCGACCGGTGGGGTCCCAGAAACGCGAAGGGATCGCCATGACGGCCCTCGACGATTGCGAGAAGTTCGCCGG
>Ga0209025_1002091_pt1 | contig 22577 bp, 25 predicted proteins | sample AraplaMF_Col_mLB_FD_184256 | JGI IMG/M metagenome (GOLD analysis project Ga0209025, IMG submission 184256) | Arabidopsis root microbial communities from the University of North Carolina, USA - plate scrape MF_Col_mLB (SPAdes) (version 2) | ecosystem: Host-associated > Plants > Roots > Endosphere... | reverse complement strand
TAGAGTACTTAAACGATGATGAGTTCTGTGAAGTAACTCCAGAATCAATTCGTCTTCGTAAAAAGATTCTTGATAAGAGTGAGCGCGAAAGAGCTGCTAAGAAAAAGAAATCTGTAGAAGCTTAAGTAATGTAGGGCTGCCTTTTAATAAAAGGCAGCTTTTTTATCGTGAATATTTTTTGAAAATTTGTTCTTTTTTTGTGGACAGTACTTTTTTTGCAGGGTACTCTTATAGTAAGTAAATTGGAAATGAATATAGAAGGAGTTGTTATTCATCTGCGTGAGTAAGGGGGAGAAATGTAGTGCTTGAAAAAATGTCATTTTTTGCGAAGTTGTACAATGTAGATGTCAATCCAGAAGTGGGAATGTGGCTTCTTTACGGTACAATTATTATATTCAGCATTATTGTTTATAATTTAGGATTTGCTAGAAAGTTATCGTTGTTAAAGAATGTAGTAATCTATACTGTACTAATGCTTGGTTGCACTATTTTAACTTTTTTTGCTGTTTTTCTGCCTGTAGGAGAAGGGCTTGTTGTAGCGATTCTTATACTTAGTATGTATAAACTACGTTTACGGCAAGCGAAACATTCAAAAGCAGGTTAAAAGGGGGATGGAAGGTGCGTTCTGTTCAAGATGCATTATATAATTGGTTAACGATTAAAGTTGTTGCGGAGGCTCGTCCGTCTGATGAAGCTGCTCAAGAAACATATATGCTTTTTCATAATATGTTACATGAAGATCATCAATTACAACATGTTACAGTAGAAAGAAAGGAAGATATGTATGTTGTTACATATGAAAGAGAAGGGGAAAAAAAATCAGTTCGGTTTCCGCTTGAGCTCATTGATTGTTTTTTAGAACAGATAAACCGTGAGCCAGAGAAATATAAATAAGCCCTCATCCTTTGAGGGCTTATTTATACGTTACAATTATGTACAGTATTCTATAATATAATAGATAGCTAAAAAACTGCTGTATAGCGATGGTTGTTTTATTGCTATCTATGTTCAAATGGATGATATCGCCATTAACGGATTACCATTCATCGTCAACTGTTTTATCACGATATAACCGAAAATTTCCTGTTGCTTGTCGTTCTAAAGTACGTTCTGCAATTCGATCTGTACATTGCTTACACATAAATGTATGAATAGGACGATTGCGAAGCCGCTTCGCTACTGGATCTTCGTCATTTAAACTGTCTACTTTATCGCAAAGAATACATTTGACTCTCATTTTGTCACCTCAGCACAAGTTCTATCTTACTTTAGTATATCATGTACCTTAGAAGTTTTTGAACTATAGAAGAAAAAATAAATATTTCCGCAATTCAAAAAATAAGTTATTATATAAGTGAAACTACTATCAACGTTGTATGTGAATTTTGTTGATGGTTAGTTGAATCAAGTTGGCAGACCTCTTTTTTCGTTTGTTACAGTCTTGTGGTAGGAAGTACTTGTTTAAGCGAAATCAATATAGATGGTTATGGAGGTGCAAGCATGGCAAATATAGTAGAACTAACATTAACAGATGCTTTAGTGAAGGCGTTACGTGAAGAACGTATTGTAACAATTGCAACGACTGATTTTGAGAAAGGTGTTCCCAACGTAAGTGCAATTTCATGGGTATATGCAATGGATGAAAAAGTTATTCGTTTTGCAGTGGACCAACGCTCTCGTATTGTAGAGAATTTGCGTCATCACGCAGGACTTGTTCTTACTGTTATGGCAAATGAATCCATATATTCTATAAGTGGTGAAGCGATTATAAAAGCAGAACGGATAGAAGGTGTTCCGTTGAAATTAACTTTAATTGAAGTTTCTGTGCAAGAAGTACGTGACGTAATGTTTTATGGTGCAAAACTTGCTATTGAACCGAAATATGAAAAAACATACGATCTTCGCGCTGCAGAAAAATTAGATAACCAAGTTTCATCAGCGATGAAGGATGCGTGAAAAAGGATGGGCAGTAAGGAAAGTTGTTCATTCTTTTTCTTTATATTTAAAATGATTTCTATTCTACCTTGTTTGTACAGTACATATAATTATAACAATGGTTCGTCCATATCCATGGATGAAACCCTTGTTCTACAAATTTCATAGTGGAGTCAGGGGGTAACAGGTTGGGGAAAATTTATGTGCTAGATACGAATGTGCTTTTGCAGGACCCATTATCTATTTTTTCTTTTGAAAAAAATGATGTAGTCATTCCAGCTGTTGTGTTAGAGGAAGTAGATTCAAAGAAACGATATATGGATGAAGTTGGAAGGAATGCGCGTTATGTATCAAAGCTAATAGATAAATTTCGTGAACTTGGCAAATTACATGATAGCATTCCTCTTGAAAATGGAGGGACGTTTCGAATTGAGTTAAATCATCGTTCGTTCGTTCAATTACAAGATATTTTTGTAGAGAAAACAAATGATAATCGTATATTAGCTGTGGCCAAAAATTTATCATTAGAAGAGCAAGAAAAAGAAAATGGGAAAACTGTCATCCTTGTGAGTAAAGATGTACTTGTAAGAGTAAAAGCTGATGCTCTAGGATTACAAGCCGAAGATTATTTGAGTGATCGTGTTACGGAAGTTGAAAATATATATACAGGCTTCTTAGAGTATTACATACAAAAAGAGATTTTAAATCTTTTTTATGAAAAAGGGGAGCTTCCTCTTTCTGAAATTGCGAATCATCCGTTTTATCCCAATCAATTTATTGTAATGAAAGATGCTTTAGGTGGATCAAGTTCGGCTCTTGGGATTGTGGATCCTTTGGGGAAAAAGATTAAAAAGCTTATTTTTCCAAATGATCAGATTTGGGGAATTCGTCCTCGAAATGTGCAACAAATTATGGGGATGGAATTGTTGTTACGTGAAGACATTCCTCTTGTAACATTGACCGGAAAAGCTGGAACGGGGAAAACATTATTAGCATTAGCTGCGGGACTTATGCAAACAGAAGATTTGGGAATGTATAAAAAGTTACTTGTAGCAAGGCCTATTGTTCCAGTTGGAAAAGATATTGGATATTTACCAGGAGAGAAAGAAGAAAAGTTAAGACCTTGGATGCAGCCTATTTATGATAATTTGGAGTATTTGTTTAATACGAAAAAGCCTGGAGAATTAGATGCAATTTTAGCGGGAATGGGTTCAATTGAAGTGGAAGCTTTAACATATATTCGCGGACGGAGTATTCCAGAGCAGTTTATTATTATTGATGAAGCACAAAATTTAACAAAACATGAAGTGAAAACAATTTTAACACGTGTTGGCGAGAGAAGTAAAATTGTTTTAATGGGAGATCCACAGCAAATTGATCATCCATATTTAGATGAATATAATAATGGTTTAACATATGTGGTAGAGAAGTTTAAAGAACAAAAAATTAGTGGGCATGTGAAGTTTGTAAAAGGTGAGCGCTCTAATTTAGCACAACTAGCGGCGGATTTATTGTAGGAAAGAGTGGCGTTAAGCCACTCTTAATTGTTTTCTATAAACAATAAGCTCTCCCACTAATAGAAGATTCATTTTATACAATAGTAAATTTTCGAATATATCGAACAGGATTATTGACATTAGAGCCATCACCGAAATAAAGGTGAACAGGGCCATCTTCTTTTAGTGGCTTTCCATTACTAGAAAAACCGAGAATGGCATCTTTTGCTTCGTGTATTGAAATCGTTGTAATACCAGATTCGGTATGGATTTCTACATGTGTTGCGTCATTAGACATTTCTGCGTTTTTTAAAAAGGGTAAAAAAGGTATGCCGAATGTTCCCGTAATAATTTTCTCCTTTTCGAACCTGGCAACGCTTTTATTAACAGGTGGAAAAATAGCTCCTTCTTTAATTTCACGATCCCAATGCTTGGACGCTTCTTTCGTATATTGTGCTAACTCGCTTATTTCTTCTTTTGGAGTTGTAAAGTATGTTGTTAAGTCGACTTTTCGATCATCAAAAATCCAGACACTTGGATCAATTGTAATTGGAAAGCGGACATTTCCGTTAATAAATAAGATTTCAGTCATTATAGTTCCCCCATTTGTCTTATACTCCCACTTTTCAGTATAATAGGACTAGGTACAATTGTCACAGAAAATGTTTCTATTGCAATTTATGAAAACTATCGCTAATATTAATAGATAGGATAGGAGAGTAGGACGGAAACGGAGGGAACCAAATTGGCGTCTGAGACAGTAACAAATCATCAGGAAAAGGCACTTGCCCTTCTACAAGCTGATGCAGAAAAAATATTAAAACTTATTAAGGTGCAAATGGACCACCTTACGATGCCACAGTGTCCATTATATGAAGAGGTACTTGATACACAAATGTTTGGCTTATCCCGTGAAGTTGATTTTGCGGTTCGTCTTGGTCTTATTGTGGAAGAGCAAGGTAAGGAAATTTTAGGAGAATTAGAACGCGAGTTATCGGCGTTGCATGATGCTTTTACAAACAAACAATAATAGCTGGTTCAAATAAGGAGCTCAAACTGAATCAGTTTGAGCTTTTTTTGTGAAAAAAACGATTTTTCCTGAAAAAGCAGGAAGAATACAAATAGATATGGAATACAACTGTAAAAAAGAAGAGAGAAAGAGGATTTTGAATGAAAAGAGTCTGGAAGTCCATAGATTATTCTTTAGTGCTTCCTCTTGTTATTGTATGCGTGCTCGGCGTCATTATGGTGTATAGTGCTAGTTCTATTGTTGCGATTACAAAATATTATCCAAAATACGGATGGACGAGCGATCACTTTTTTCGGTCACAGTTAAAAGCGATGTTAATTGGGACAGTTGGATTGATTGTTATTATGTCTATTCCTTTTCAGGTGTGGCGAAAGCGCATTATTACTGTTTTAATTGTTGTTGTTAGCATTGGTATGCTATTAATAGTTTTAAAATGGGGAACTGTTGTGAATCATGCGAAATCGTGGGTGTTTGGTGTACAGCCATCGGAATTTGTTAAATTAGGGATTATCATTGTATTAGCCCGTTTTTATGCAAAAAAACAAGCGACTGATGGACCGATTTGGCATGGTGCTGGTCGAGTGTTTCTTTTTTTGTTCATTTCAATTTGTTTAATTTTGAAACAGCCTGACTTAGGAACAACGTTATTAATTATGTCAACGATTGGGATCATGACGTTCTGTTCAGGGGTACCAGTTCAAGTTTGGCTAAAACGAATTGCTCTTACATCAATTATATGGCTTCCGCTCGGATATTTCATAGGGAAAACTGTTTTAACACCTGTTCAAATCGCGCGGTTCACTACATTTTGGAATCCGTTTGGAGATGCGCAAGGGAAAGGGTTTCAATTAGTTAATTCGTTTGTTGGAATTGCTTCTGGTGGTATAGGTGGTAGAGGATTAGGAAATAGCATTCAAAAGTATGGATATTTACCAGAGCCGCATACAGACTTCATCATGGCAATTGTATCTGAGGAACTCGGGTTTATTGGAGTGGCAATTATTTTAATAGGTTTACTAGTCATTGTCGTTCGTGCTTTTCGAATTGCTCAAAAATGTAAAGATCCTTTTGGGAGTTTACTTGCAATTGGAATTGGTAGCATGATTGGAGTGCAATCTATTGTAAACTTAGGTGGGATTACGGGAATTATGCCACTTACTGGTGTGCCGTTACCATTTGTTAGTTTTGGTGGTACTTCTTTAGTGTCAACTCTAGCTGCTATGGGAGTCTTATTAAATGTAGCTAGTTTTGTAAAACAGCAAGAAAAAAGAGAGCAGCAAGAGCGAGAACAACAACAACAACCTAAACAAGAGAGACATCTTGTTGTTGTAAAATAAAGAAGCTTTGTACATTTGTACAAAGCTTCTTTTATTTCCATGGATTTTGGAAAAAAGATGATTATTTTATTATTTTACAATAAAGAGTATGTCACATATAGATAAATGTGTTCTACAAAAAGGTTGGTTGCTTCTTTCGTTTTATGCTATACTAATTTTGTCGGATAATATAGACAGAGTGCTTATCATTTGTAGAAAAATGAGGTATGATGAATAAAAATAAGCTGAAGCTTGCACGCAGTGAAAAAGTAATGCTGGAAGTGAAGTACTTACTCCCACTAAATCGGGACAGGTTTATAGCGTTATGAATGGTAGGAAAATAGAGGGGGAAAATCATGAAAAAGTTGCAACGCATTCAAAAAGTATTAGTAGCTAACCGCGGCGAAATTGCGATTCGTGTGTTTCGTGCTTGTACAGAATTAGGACTACGCACAGTTGCGATTTACTCGAAAGAAGATAGCGGTTCATATCATCGCTATAAAGCAGATGAAGCGTATTTGGTAGGAGAAGGAAAAAAACCAATTGATGCATATCTTGATATTGAGGGTATTATTGAAATTGCTAAAAGTAATCATATTGATGCAATTCATCCGGGATACGGATTTTTGTCAGAAAATATCCAATTTGCAAAACGTTGCGAAGAAGAGGGAATTATTTTTATCGGTCCAAAGAGTAAGCATTTAGACATGTTTGGAGATAAAGTAAAGGCAAGAACGCAAGCGCAATTGGCGAATATCCCTGTTATTCCTGGTAGTGATGGTCCTATAAATGCACTTGAAGAAGTAGAAGAGTTTGCTAAAAAGCATAATTACCCAATTATTATTAAAGCAGCTCTTGGTGGCGGTGGCCGCGGGATGCGGATTGTACGAACTGCAGACGAATTAAAGGAAGCGTATGATCGTGCGAAATCCGAGGCGAAGGCGGCATTTGGGAACGATGAAGTATATGTTGAAAAATTTGTTGAAAATCCTAAACATATTGAAGTACAAATATTAGCAGATGAACATGGGAATATCGTTCATCTATATGAGCGTGATTGTTCTGTACAGCGCAGGCATCAAAAAGTTGTAGAAGTAGCACCAAGTGTGTCTCTTCCAGTTGAACTGCGCGATCGTATTTGTGAGGCGGCAGTTCAATTAACGAAAAATGTTAATTATGTGAACGCGGGGACAGTTGAGTTTCTTGTAAGAGGAAATGAATTCTATTTCATTGAAGTGAATCCACGTGTCCAAGTAGAACATACAATTACAGAAATGATTACAGGTATTGATATCGTTCAATCACAAATTTTAATTGCGGACGGATATGCTCTGCATAGTGAAAAAATAAGTATTCCAAAACAAAAAGATATTATTACACATGGATTTGCAATTCAATCCCGTGTGACAACAGAAGATCCGCTTAATAATTTCATGCCAGATACGGGGAAAATTATGGCGTATCGTTCTGGTGGCGGTTTTGGGGTTCGTTTAGATACAGGAAATAGCTTCCAAGGTGCAGTTATTACACCATATTATGACTCATTACTTGTAAAAGTAACAACTTGGGCATTAACGTTTGAACAAGCGGCAGCTAAAATGGAACGTAACTTAAAAGAATTCCGTATTCGGGGCATTAAAACTAACATTCCATTTTTAGAAAATGTTGTGAAACACCGAAACTTTTTATCTGGAGAATATGATACATCATTTATCGATTCCTCACCGGAACTATTCGTATTTCCAAAGCGAAAAGACCGTGGTACAAAAATGCTATCGTATATTGGCACGGTAACAGTAAATGGATTCCCTGGAGTAGGGAGACAAGAAAAACCGATTTTTGCAGAAGCGCGCATTCCAAACATAAAACATTCTGAACCAATTCTAACTGGTACGAAGCAAATTTTAGATGAGCGTGGAGCAAATGGATTAGTAAAATGGGTTCAAGAACAAAAGCAAGTTTTATTAACTGATACTACATTTCGCGATGCACATCAATCGTTATTAGCGACACGTATTCGTACACAAGAGTTGAACCAAATTGCTGAACCAACAGCAAGAATGTTACCAAATTTATTTTCAGCAGAAATGTGGGGCGGAGCAACATTTGATGTCGCGTATCGTTTCTTAAAAGAAGATCCGTGGGAACGTTTATTACAATTACGTGAGAGTATGCCAAATGTATTATTCCAAATGCTTCTTCGTGCATCAAATGCAGTAGGATATAAAAATTATCCAGATAACTTAATTCAAATGTTTGTGGAATGTTCTGCGCAGGCGGGTATTGATGTATTCCGTATTTTTGATAGCTTAAACTGGGTAGAAGGTATGCGTGTTGCAATTGATGCTGTGCGTCAAAACGGTAAAATTGCAGAGGCAACAATGTGCTACACAGGTGATATCCATGATCCAATGCGCAGTAAATATGATTTAAATTACTATAAAAACTTAGCAAAAGAGTTAGAAGCATCTGGTGCTCATATTTTAGGGATTAAAGATATGGCAGGGTTATTAAAACCAAATGCAGCATACGACCTAATATCCGCATTAAAAGAAACGGTATCGATTCCAGTGCATCTTCATACGCATGATACGAGTGGAAATGGTGTATTAACATATGTGAAAGCAATTGAAGCTGGTGTTGATATTGTAGATGTTGCGGTAAGTTCTATGGCCGGTTTAACATCTCAGCCAAGCGCTAATACATTGTTCTATGCATTGGAAGGAAACGAAAGACAACCGAATGTGGATGTGAATTCGTTAGAGAAACTCTCTCATTATTGGGAAGATGTTCGTAAATATTATTCTTCATTTGAAAGTGGAATGAATGCACCGCATACAGAAGTGTACATGCATGAAATGCCAGGCGGTCAATACAGTAATCTACAGCAACAGGCGAAAGCTGTCGGATTAGGAGATCGTTTTGATGAAGTGAAAGTAATGTATCGCCGCGTTAATGATATGTTCGGTGATATCGTGAAAGTAACGCCATCATCAAAGGTAGTCGGTGATATGGCTCTATTTATGGTGCAAAATCATTTAACAGAGAAAGATATTTATGAGCGTGGTCATGCATTAGATTTCCCAGGGTCAGTTGTCGAAATGTTCTCGGGTGATCTTGGACAACCGTTTGGTGGTTTCCCTAAAGAGTTACAAGAGATTATTCTAAAAGGAAAAGAGCCTTTAACAGTAAGACCAGGTGAATTATTAGAGCCAATCGACTTTGAAGCATTAAAAGAAGAATTATTCCATAAACTCGGTCGTGAAGTAACGATGTTTGATATTGTAGCGTATGCGTTATATCCGAAAGTATTTATGGATTATCAAAAAACTGCAGAGCGATATGGAAATATTTCCGTTCTTGATACACCGACATTCTTCTATGGAATGAGACTTGGTGAGGAAATTGGTGTGGAAATTGAACGCGGTAAAACGTTAATTGTAAAATTAATTTCGATTGGAGAACCACAATTAGATGGTACACGTGTTATCTATTTTGAATTTAATGGACAGCCTCGTGAAATTGTTGTAAAAGATGAAAGTGTTAAAGCAACTGTTTCGCAACGAGTGAAAGGGAATCGTGAAAATCCAAGTCATATTAATGCAACAATGCCGGGAACTGTAATTAAAGTGGTGGTAAAAGAAGAAGAGCTAGTGAAAAAAGGTGATACCATGGCAATTACAGAAGCGATGAAAATGGAAACAACTGTACAAGCTCCATTTACTGGCACGGTGAAAAAAGTGTATGTGAAAGACGGAGAGGCAATTCAAACAGGTGATTTGCTGATTGAATTAGAGCAATAAAATAAGGCTATCACTTGAATTTTGAAAATAATAAAGAGCTGCTTTAGTGCAGCTCTTTTTCTTTTTTGAAAATAATAACTTGCCGAAAGAGACAAGTTATTATGATAGTTTTGTTTGTTTAGTAGTACGGTTTATTTCTGTTTTTTTCATGTTGGTTTTACTGCGTGTTCCTAGTATAACTAAATAGCATAATACAGCAAATAAACATGATATAAAGAGCGAGTGAAGAAGTGACATTGCTAAGCTTGCGTCTGTGTATACAACTAAAATACCAACGATTGCTTGACATGTTACAAGAATAAAAGCTGTAATCCACCCATAACATATAACCTTTTGTTGTTTATAATGCCTAATAGCTATCATCATGGCATATAAAACCCAAGCGAAAATTAACATAGCAGCGATCCGATGCCCCATTTGTACCCATTCATGATATTGCGTGGGTAGAGGGCTGTTTTTACTGCATAATGGGAAAATCGGACAGGCCAAGCTTGCGTGCTCATGCCGTACTAATGCTCCTGTATAGACAACAAGGTAACTGTAAATTGTTACACCATAAATGTGAAATTTCATCTTCTTATCAATAACAAGTGAATAGGCATCAAATTTCTTATCGATTTCAAAAATGAGAAGTGTTAATAAAATAACAGCAGCAAATGAAATAAGGGAAATACCGAAATGAATTGCTAGTACAGCCGGAACTTGCCCCCATACAACCGCAGCAGCGCCCATTAGCGCTTGCGCTATTAAAAACACGAAAGATAAAATAGCAAGTGCTTTTGTTTCACGAACGTGTCCATAATATTTCCAAGATAAGATACATAGCAATGTAACGAGAATTCCTGCAGAACCGGAAGTGAGGCGGTGACTTAGCTCAATAATTGTTTCCATTGATAAATTCGAAGGAACTAATTCTCCATTACATAGCGGCCAGGATTTACCGCAGCCTTGTCCAGAGCCAGTTTTAGTAACTAATGCCCCGCCAAGAAGAACAAATAATAAATCAAGACTTGTAATGACTGCTAACCATTTTATAAAGCGTTGCAATCCTTTTCACCAGCTTTCAATTTCAAAGTTATTGTGCAATATTTTAATAAAATAAAGTGAAACTTCCCTCGCTGTTGTTTTTCATCCTTACCAAGGGTTAGTTAAACTAATTTGGCGCATACGAGTAGTTCCCAACCGATATACTATATGTCTTCAGAATATTAAGGTGGAGTCCTTACTACTTGTAGATAGCCATACATGTTATAGAAACAGAAATGCACTACAGTCCTATGATATATAAAATCTGATAAAATAGCAAAGGGGACAGAAAATGTGACGAGAAGAAAAAAAATCATTAACATTTTGAACATAAATTGCTAATTTTATCAAAAAAAAGTGAGTTTTATAAATAAATAAGCGGAAATACATGCGGAATTTGACAAAATAGTTTATTATAAAAGAGAATTACGTTCTATGATTGATGAAGGAGTAGGAAACTTATTGAGTTATAGACACAAAAAGTTCATGTTTTCTTCACAATTTCTTCATGAAATATGTTTTAATATATTCGAGCGAGAAGTGTATATTAATAGTGAAACCATAAAACAACATTTCTACTGTAATAATATTGCTATATAAAAGCGCGATGTTTTATTTTAAGTAAATGGACAAAAGAAAGATGGAAGTTTTAAGAGGGGGTTAAAGTGATGAACCATGCAACAAGTGAACTGCATGATGAGTCAGCTGTAACAATTGTACCGGAAACAACACGTGTACAAGATTTATTAGCGCTCGTTAAGATGGGGATTGTAAATTCCAATACACTTACTGTATTTACAGGCATTTGGTTAGCTTTACATTTCAATGGATTGAATGTTGTGGACCATCTAGATAAAATGTTTTTTACAATCGTCGGCTCTGCTTTAATTATGGCGGGGGCATGTAGCTTAAATAACTATATTGACCGCGATATTGATCATTTAATGGAACGAACAAAAAATCGTCCAACAGTAACAGGAAAATATAAACCTGGATTCGCATTAACATTAGGTATTACAATTTCGCTTCTAGGCTTTGTATTTTTACTATTTACAACACCGATGGCAGCATTTATTGGTTTTATTGGTTTCTTTACGTATGTTGTTCTGTATTCATTATGGACAAAGCGAAAATATACGTTAAATACAGTAGTAGGTAGTGTATCAGGTGCAGTACCGCCTTTAATCGGTTGGGCAGCTGTTGATCCAAGTTTGAGTAATCCTATTCCTTGGATGCTATTCTTAATTATGTTTGTTTGGCAAATTCCACATTTCCTCGCACTTGCGATGAAACGTGTTGAAGAATATCGCAATGCAGGTATTCCAATGCTTCCTGTTGCGCATGGATTTGATATTACAAAGCGTCAAATTATGATTTGGACAGTATGTTTATTACCACTGCCATTTTATATGAGTGCACTTGGAGTAACATTTATGGTAATTGCAACATTGCTTAACATCGGTTGGATCGTTTTAGGGTTTTATGGCTTCCGAAAGAAAGATGACATCAAATGGTCCGTGCAAATGTTTGTATACTCCTTAAATTACTTAACAATCTTATTTATTTCAATGATTGTTGTAACTTTCTTCTAAGACAACGACATGAGGGGATTTCTTTACGTTGAGATTTACTTTACTTACTATAAAGTACAATCTAAATAACAAAGAAAGTGGGGGTTGTTTGCATGAAGAAACAGTGGCGATTGCTTTCGCTCGTTTCACTAGTGGCTTTACTGTTAGGGGGATGCGGTAAAGCCTTTCAATCTACTTTGATACCACAAGGTGAAGTAGCAAAAATGCAATATGATTTATTGTTATTAGCTAGCGCAATCATGATTGGTGTTGTTCTTGTTGTTACGATTATTTTCTTGTATGTAATTGTTCGTTTCCGCCAAAGGAAAGGACAGGAAAATTATATTCCAAAGCAAGTAGAAGGAAATCACAAGCTAGAAATTATATGGACAGTCATTCCGATTTTACTTTTATTGGTGTTAGCTGTCCCTACTGTTACATATACGTTTAAACTTGCTGACGTTAGTGGAATGGAGAAAAAGAATATTGATAAAGATACAATCGTTGTTGATGTAACAGCGAATCTTTATTGGTGGGAATTTTCTTACAATAATGAAAAATTAGTAACTTCGCAAGATTTAGTCATCCCTACAGGTAAAAAAGTGTATTTAAATTTAAAAGGTTCTGATATCAAACACTCATTTTGGGTGCCATCTTTAGCTGGAAAAATGGATACAAATCCAGATAATGTAAACAAAATGTGGATTAAAGCGGATAAAGAAGGCACATATAATGGTTTTTGTGCAGAATTTTGTGGCCCATCGCATGCTTTAATGCAATTTAAAGTGAAAGCTCTTAATGAAAGCGAGTACAAAAAATGGGTTGCTAGTATGAAAGAATTAGATGGTAAGAAAGCTGTTGCTTCCACGCAAGAGCAAGATGGAAAACAAATTTTTGAAAAGAGTTGTATGGGTTGTCATGCAGTTGGATCAAATGATAGCAGACCACCATCTGCACGTATCGCACCTAATTTAGCAAATTTTGCAGATCGTGATTTGGTTGCGGGAATTGCTGAAAATAATGAACAAAACGTAAAAAAATGGTTAAAAGACCCTGAAAGCATGAAACCAGGAAATAAAATGACTGGAAAATACGGTAATCTTACTGATGATCAAGTAGAGGCATTAAATGCTTACTTGAAAACATTAAAAGTTGAAAAGTAACGAGAAACTATTTGCGAAGGGGAGGTTGAAAACGTGAGTTCTGTAGCAAAGAAACAGGGAGTTGGCTCTGTAATTTGGGATTATTTAACGACAGTAGACCATAAAAAGATTGCCATTCTCTATTTAATTGCAGGTGGGTTATTTTTTATCATCGGTGGAATAGAAGCAATATTTATTCGGTATCAGTTAGCGTTTCCAAACAATGACTTTCTTGTTGGAGATGCATACAATCAAGTGTTAACAATGCATGGAACAACAATGATTTTCTTAGCAGCAATGCCGCTTGTGTTTGCGGTGATGAACGCAGCTGTACCACTCCAAATCGGCGCACGCGATGTTGCGTTTCCATTTATTAATGCACTTGGATTTTGGCTGTTTTTCTTTGGTGGTGTATTTTTAAATTTAAGTTGGTTTTTAGGCGGGGCACCTGACGCAGGATGGACATCATATGCATCGTTATCACTCGCATCAAAAGGACACGGCATCGATTTCTATGTTCTCGGCTTGCAAATTTCAGGTATTGGAACATTAATAGGCGGGATTAACTTCCTGGTTACCATTATTAATATGCGTGCACCTGGAATGACATATATGCGTATGCCGATGTTTACATGGACGACATTTGTAACATCTGCACTTATTTTATTTGCATTTCCTCCGCTTACAGTCGGTTTAGCTTTATTAATGTTAGATCGCTTATTTGGAACAGGCTTTTTTAATCCAGCTTTAGGAGGAAATACGATAATATGGGAGCATTTATTTTGGATCTTCGGTCATCCAGAGGTATATATTCTTATACTCCCAGTTTTCGGAATATTCTCAGAAATATTTGCGACATTCTCTAAAAAACGATTATTCGGATATTCATCTATGGTATTTGCAACGGTATTAATTGGATTTTTAGGATTCATGGTGTGGGCGCATCATATGTTCACGGTGGGTCTTGGACCGGTAGCAAATGCCATTTTTTCTGTAGCTACAATGGCAATTGCAGTTCCGACAGGGATTAAAATTTTTAACTGGCTCTTTACGATGTGGGGCGGAAGTATTCGCTTTACAACGCCAATGATGTGGGCTGTTGCTTTCATCCCATCATTTGTTATGGGGGGTGTGACAGGGGTTATGCTTGCGTCTGCTCCTGCTGATTATCAGTTTCATGATAATTACTTCGTTGTCGCTCACTTCCATTACGTAATTGTTGGTGGAGTTGTGTTTGGATTATTTGCGGGGGCTCATTATTATTGGCCGCTTATGTTTAATAAAATGTTAGATGAGACACTTGGTAAAATTACGTTTTGGTTGTTCTTTATTGGTTTTCATTTAACGTTCTTTATTCAGCACTTCCTTGGTTTAATCGGTATGCCGCGTCGATATTTTACGTATTTGCCAGGACAAGGATTAGAAACTGGAAACTTAATTAGTTCAATAGGCGCAGTATTTATGGCTCTTGGAACAATTGTGCTTTTGGTTAATGTTGTGAAAACATCTTTTTCCAAAAAGCAGGCGGGCCGCGATCCTTGGGATGGCCGCACGCTAGAATGGTCAATTCCGACGCCGACACCTGAATATAATTTCAAACAATTACCGTTTGTGCGTGGCTTAGACCCATTATGGATTGAAAAACGGGAAGGAAAAAATGAGATGACACCAGCAGAGCCGGTTGGTGACATTCATATGCCAAATGCATCTTTCTTACCGTTTGTAATTTCATTAGGCTTATTTATCGCAGCATTTGGAGCGATGTATATGCAAGGTGGAAAAGAGAAAATGTGGTTAGTGGTAGCGATTGTTGGTCTTATTATCACGTTTGGAGCGATGTTCTTCCGATCTGTAATTGATGATCATGGATACCACATTCATAAAGAAGATTTAGATGATAAAGGGGGCAAGGCGTAATGCATGCAGAGGAAAAATTAACAAATGAAACCTTTCCAGCAGAGCCTGAAAAAGCAACCCTTGAAGGAAAGAATAAATTTATTGGGTTTTGGTTGTTTTTAGGAGGCGAAACGGTACTGTTTGCTTCCTTGTTTGGAACATATTTAGCGTTGAAAAATTCAACTAACGGCGGTCCAACGTCACAAGAAATGTTTCAAATGCCGCTTGTGTTTATTATGACAATGCTTCTTTTAACGAGTAGTTTAACGAGTGTATATGCAATGTACCATATGAAAAATTTTAATTTTAAACAAATGCAGCTTTGGCTTATTATTACGATCTTACTTGGGCTTGGCTTTTTAGGTTTTGAGATTTATGAGTTCACTCATTATACTCATGAATTTAAGCATACAATGAAAAGTAGTGCATTTGGTTCTGCATTTTATGCATTAGTTGGTACGCATGGATTACACGTTTTATTTGGATTACTTTGGATTTTAACTCTAGTGGTTCGTAATGCGAAGCGTGGTTTGAATTTATACAATGCTCCAAAGTTTTACGTCGCATCAATTTACTGGCATTTTATCGACGTAGTTTGGGTGTTTATTTTCACTGTAGTATATTTAATGGGAATGGTGGGATAAACAATGGCGATAAAACAAACAAATATAAATAACCCTAAAGTGGATCTTGCTTATCGCAGAAAAAAAAGTGCAGAAGAAATGAAGCATCAAGTCGTTACTTTCGGATTAATGATTTTTTTGACAATGATCTCGTTTGTAGCAGTTGCATATCCAAAAACATTTAGTCCGCTTTTTTCTGTACCATTTATTTTACTGTTAGCTGCCGTACAAGTTATTTTTCAATTGTATTATTTTATGCATATGAGCCATAAGGGACATGAGGCTCCGGCATTTTTCTTGTATGGTGGTTTGCTAGTTGGATTATTAACGATTTTAGCGTTTATGACAATTGTTTGGGTTTAAAAAATGAAAGGAGATTGAGGAGGTTTATCAATCTCCTTTTATTTATCCCGCTATTCGTGGGAGATAACTGCTGGCATGCACCGATTGGTTCAACTAATAATCAGTGGGGGATGAAAAAACTCCCACTGATTAAAGTTTCACTTTATGAAAGGTAGGGTGTCAAAAAATGAACAACTTATGGATATTTGGTTTTGAAGCATTGTGGAGCCCAATCTTTTTTCTTTTTATACTAGCTGTCGTGATTAGCTATTTTTTTATAATTGGAAAGTATCGAAATCGTTTTCCGAACGGAGAGAAAGTAAGTAAGCGAAAAATCATTTGTTTTACAAGTGGTATGTTCCTCTTATATTTTGTTAAAGGAGGCCCAATTGATTTACTTGGACATATTGTATTTAGTGCACATATGTTAGAAATGGCAATTATGTATATTGCTGTGCCGCCATTATTATTACTAGGGTTACCAAACTGGTTGTTTGAGTATATCACATCATTTCGATGGATTCGTATCATGTTACGCATATGGGCAAATCCTATTATCGCATTAATTGTTTTTAATGGGTTATTTTCGATGTATCATTTACCAATTGTGTTTGATGCGGTAAAACAGAGTCAAATAGGACATCCAATTGTTCTTGCTGTACTGTTTTTTGTGGCAATTATGTTATGGTGGCCGATGTTTAATCCGTTATCACAATATCAAACATTAAGTGAAATTAAAAAGATTGGTTATATGTTTGCTAATGGGATGCTATTAACACCGGCTTGTGCGCTTATTATTTTTGCTAATGAGCCGTTATTTGTGACATATACAGATCCAAGTGCATGGATGAAGGCAATGGAACTTTGCGTGCCAGCTGGAACATTATCTAACCTAAATATTACAGGTCCTGATTTCTTACATTGGCTTCCTGTTTTGGAGGATCAGAAAACAGGAGGGATTATCATGAAGGTTATTCAAGAAGTTGTATATGGGACAGTGATTGGGTATGTTTTCTTCTCGTGGGCGCGTAAAGAACGGAAAAAGGATGCTGAACAAATACATGCATTACCCCCGTATTTACAAGCTCAAGCTGAAAGCAAGCTCTAACCAAGTAGGCTTACTGCCCACGAATAACGAGGTTAATTTACTAAACAAAAAGAAGGTGTATCATTGTGTATACCTTCTTTTTGTTTATATAAATCCATTTTAATTTTTCGATATCTTTGTCTAGCTTTGCCTTCTAAGCCCTCATGTTTAAACAGTTGGAGTTGGATCCGCTGCTGCTGTGCAACATACAACATGATCGCTATTTGCTTGCTCCCTTTGTTTTAAACCCCGCATGTGGCAGGAAAAGGCCCTAACCGCTTCTATGCATGACCAGATGCTCTCGCCCCCCTAAAAGAAAAGGGTTTTATGTCGTTTTTTACCTTGTATATAGTGAAACTCGTAGAAGGTTTTCTTTATTCTGTAATCGCCAAACCTTGCAACTCTTTTTCGATATTTTGAAGTAACTGTTCGCTTTTTTGAAGAACGTTTTTTGGGAAATTTTCATTTTCTCCATATTCCACGCCGTGTGGATAATAATGTTTACCTAAAAGAGGTTTTAATAATTTAATATGGGCATGTCGACGCCCGATGTCTCCTTCTGTTGCAAAACCTTGTATACGTAAATAATACACATCATTTAGCATTTCAAATTTATAGTCGTATGTAACTCGCTCGTAATCCCATTGCCCAGCTAGTACAAAGTGATGATTGTCCATTACCTCAGTAAGAAGTGTGAAGTCAACAATTACGCCTTCAAGTTTCGTATTTGCAAATTGCATGAAATTGCCCCCTTATTATAAACATAGTATCGCTTGAATTTATAATAGTACGAATAGTGAGAAAACGCAATTCATATAGAGAGAAAAGGGGGAATGTCTGATTTTATAATAGAAATATGATATAGTGAACATAGTGTGGTACACACAAAATGGAAAAAAGTTTTGTTTGTGTATACCTCAATTTCATGGTTATTCAGGAGGTATATAATTTGAAAAAGTTGTTTCGTATTATAGTAATTACTTTTCTTATTTTAGCAATCGATCTATACGGGAAATTACTCGTTTCTCAATATATATTTCAATCACCTCAATTAAAAAAAGAGCATAAGATTGTGAAAATCAAAAAAGAAAAAGAGATTAAAGGGGTACCAGATACGATTCCAGAGTTACTTGGTAGGGATTCTGAAATTTTATTAGCGAATTGGGATGAACCAGCGCGAATTGAACCATCTGCATATGGTTATGAATGGTGGATATATAATAAAGACCAATCGCAATATGTGCAGTTTGGAGTTAAAGAGCATAAAATTGTTACGATTTATGTTGGCGGAGAGAAAGTAAATATTTCGCCATTTCATATTGGGGAAACATATGAAGATATTTATAAGAAAAATCCGTTTTCACATGAAATTTCACTTAAAATGGGAAGAAATAGCTATCAATTCGAATTATCTGATGTTGAACTAATAGAACAACCACTCGTTTCTATAGAAGATGGCTGGGCGCAATTATATTTTGATCATTTTACACATAAACTTGTTGGTGTTCGTTATATGGATGATGAGACGTTAATTAAACAAAAACCGTATCAACTCGTTTCTTCTGGAGAATTAACGAATCCACAGCCATTATCGCCAGAACTAATGAAACAAGTTGAACAAGGGAATGCGCAGCAAATTTTAGATTTAACAAATGTCATTCGAAGTCGTTACCATATTCCATTATTAGCATGGGATCAACAAACGGCAGCAGTAGCATTTGAGCACAGTAAAGACATGAAAGATAACAACTATTTTTCTCATGATTCACCTTCGTTTGGTACATTAGGAGATCGTTTGCAAAAAGGAAATGTATCATTTCAGTTAGCCGGAGAAAACATTGCGGCGCAGCATAGTGATGCAATCGCAGCGATTCAAGGATGGTTAAATAGTGAGGGGCATCGAAAGAATTTACTAAACGAACAATTTACCGGTTTAGGGATTGGCGTGTATGATAAATTTTATACGCAAAATTTTATTCAGAAGTAGGGTGTATGGATTGCCTAAAAATAGGCGAACCATGCGCCTTTTTTTTCTTACAATATAGTAAAAAGATACATCTGATGGGGTGGGTGATTGTGATGACAACAGTGAAAGGAGATTTACATCCTTCTATCCAAAAGTTCAAAGAGTTTGTACGTCAGCATCCAAAGATGGTTCATGACGTTCGAAATGGAAAGAAATCATGGCAACAGTTTTACGAAGAATGGTATTTACTTGGAGAAGAAGATGGCGTATGGAATTACTACAAAGTAAACGGAGAGGTTGTTCCTCCTTCTGTACAAGAAGAGAGCGGAGAAAAGTCAGGGGACTTTATGGGACAAATGGCGTCGTTTTTTAAAAAAATAGATGTGGAACAGGTGCAGCAACATTTAGTGAATATGACTACAGCTATTGGAAGTGTACAGCAGGTTATTCAACAGTTTCAAGGGAACCAGACAACAAAACAACAGCGCAATTCTGAAAATAATCCGTTTTTCTTTCAAAAAGATTAGGAGGAAGAGTGATGAGATCAGAACTCATCGAATTTATAAAGTCGAATGAAGATTTACAGAAATATATTCGTGAGCAACCGCATTGGTATCGGAAACTTTCTAGAAATCCAAGTGAAAAAGAAGCATTTGAATTAGCAGCTATGCAATATTTTAAAAAGACGATCCCAGATAAGGTAGAAAAGTTTCAAAATCAATTATCCGTTGCTTCTCTTATGATAGACATGTTTCAATATATGAAACAGCAAAATGTTAATTGATTAGGAGTAAAAACTGTGTCCGTCATGCGAAACTTTTGTTACAATAAAAAAATGGATTATAGAAAAAGGAGTTATAGCATGACGGAAATTTGTTTAGTACGACATGGACAAACTGATTGGAATTTTCAAGAAATCATTCAAGGAAGAGAAGATATTCCTTTAAATGAAATTGGGAAAAAACAAGCAAGTCAAAGTGCAGCAGCTTTAAAAGCTGAATCATGGGATATCATTGTTAGTAGTCCGCTAGTAAGAGCATACGAAACCGCACAAGCTATTGCTAATGCGGTGAAAATAGACACAATTCACCTTGATGAACGTTTTATGGAAAGAAATTTTGGAGTAGCATCAGGAAAACCGGTTGCTGAAGTTAGACAGTTTATTACAGATGGTAACGTAGAAGGAATGGAAACGGATCAAGAAATTGTGGAGCGGTGTTTTGCAGCATTAAAAGATGTTGCCCAAAAATATATGGGAAAACGTATAATTATTGTTGCACATTCTCATGCAATTAAAGCAATGTTACACGCTATTTCTCCAGAAGAAATTACATTTCAAACACCATTACAAAATGCATGTATTAGTTATGTGAGAGAAATGGAAGGAACATGGGAAGTTGTGAAGTACAATATTGCTGAACATATTTGTTTGTAATTTATATCTGAATAAAGTCATAGAATTAGTAGTTCTGCTATAAATGTGATATGATTAATATTCGGAGGTGTCTCTCATGATTGTAGCGACGCTAGAGAGCGTAATGATTTTAGACAAGTCTGAACAACTTGCAAAGGCTGTTGTTCTTTCAGATATAGCAGAGCAATACCGCAAGTGCTACCGCATATTGCAACAAGATTCGGAAGTACAAATGCTAATAGGGCAATTTTCAGCAATGAAAGAGCGTTATGAAGAAGTGCAGCGTTTTGGAAAATATCATCCTGACTATACAACCGTATCGAAACAAATGCGGGAGTTAAAACGAGCAGTAGATTTGCATGAAAAAATAGCTGCTTTTAAAAAAGCAGAAAATGATTTGCAAAAGTTATTGGATGAGATAAGTGTAATTATGGGAGCTGAAATCTCTCCTGCTATTAAGGTTCCGACAGGCAATCCGTTTTTTGATGCAGGTGGTTGTGGAGGCGGTTGTGGCTCTGGAGGTAGTTGTGGGTGTAAAAAAACGGGGTAATCTGCCCCGTTTTTTAGAATATAGAAGAAAAAGGACTACAAGAAATGGCTTCCGTTTTTTAAATATTTGAAAAATGATAACGAAATCTTTGTATGTGGAGGCCTAATACCCGTTAATACGGGATGAATTTCTGTGGCTTATTGTAAAATAAATGAATGATATTAAATAAAAGGAGAACATTATGTTTGGGCAACGACAAAGTATGATTGTCTATCTAAATTCCTTAAAGAATGCTAAAATTTTAAGGAAATATGGAAACATTCATTACATATCGAAACGGTTTAAATATGCTGTTGTATATTGTGATATGGAGCAATTAGAACATCTGATGCAAAAATTAAATAAACTTCCGTTTGTAAAAAAAATCGAGCCATCTTATCGGCCGTTTTTAAAAACGGAGTTCGAAAATTCCAGACCAGATCGTGCAAAAGAGTATGATTACAATAAGATGGATTAAAAGCCCGCCAAAATTTTGGTGGGCTTTTTGTATTTTTTACTTTATCCCGCTATTCGTGGGCAGTAATACTCCCGCCTCAAAATTCAGCAAAAGCATTGTTCTAGGATCTCCGGCCGTTTCACTCCCTCGGACGAGGCAAAAAAGCGCCTCGTCCGAGGGGCGTGGGCGTCCTGCGATTCTGAACGAGCCGCTTCCGCTTTTCTTAAGAAGTTAGGCGGGAGATAAACTGCTCATCAAAGCCCGATTTGTGAGGGCTAATAATCAGTGGGGGATGAAGAAAATCCCCACTGATTAAAGTTTCACTTTATTGCATCGGTGGAATAAAGTGATTCATTCGTAAAATACCGATGAGATGATTAAAGTATAGTTCGGTTTCTGGAAATATAGTAGATGGTTTTACAGTAAAAGACACTACTTTTTTTCCGATTTGTTCAGCCGTTTCTTCAAATAAAGTAATTCGTTTGCTTTTTTTATCTGTTAATACAGGGATCCCTTCTCGACATATGTATAAAGGTTGGAAATCGCCTACTGTCGTGGGTTGAAGAACAACGACGAGAGAGCATACAGCTTTGTCGCTTTTCGAAGTATTAAATTGTAGCATATGCGCTACGCGATGTTTGTTTACTTTTGCAATTTCGAGTAGTTCGTATAAATCGGAGTATCCCTCTCCTAGTTCGATAAAACGTTGAATCATGTCTTTTCCTCCTCTTTCTTTTACTGTATCATTTCATTTTCAAAATGAAAAGAAGACAAAGAAAAAACCCTGCCGAAGCAGGGCCCTTCTTATACTAGTATGACTAGCAAGAAGGCAAAGGGAGAGGAGAAACCGGAGGAAGAACTTATGGGGAAACGTAAGTCTTCTCCGCGGTTGGCAACAACATCGAAGGTGATGTTGTTATATTTATTTATCCCCAAACTGTATG
>Ga0209025_1002089_pt1 | contig 22582 bp, 25 predicted proteins | sample AraplaMF_Col_mLB_FD_184256 | JGI IMG/M metagenome (GOLD analysis project Ga0209025, IMG submission 184256) | Arabidopsis root microbial communities from the University of North Carolina, USA - plate scrape MF_Col_mLB (SPAdes) (version 2) | ecosystem: Host-associated > Plants > Roots > Endosphere... | reverse complement strand
CTAGTTTAAAAAATTATAAAAAGAATCCCAACAAATATACTGGAAAACCTAGAATTCCAAAGTATATTCGTTCTTCTGAAAAGGAAATCTTGTATACAAATCAAGATTGTGTCATTAAAAATGATAAGTTTTTAAAGTTTCCAAAGACAAAATTGCAATTGAATATTGGGAAATTGGGGTTTACTGAAGGTAAACTGAAGCAAGTTCGTGTTATCCCAAAATACAATGGATATGTGGTGGAGTTAGTGATGGATGTTCCTTCAGAACAACAATCCGTTGAAGAGAACGGTCGTTATATGAGTATTGATTTAGGGATTGATAACCTTGCAACCATCGTAACAAACACAGGCATAAAGCCTGTACTTGTTAAGGGCAAACATATCAAAAGCATAAATCAATATTACAATAAAATGAAGAGCCATTTTACAAGTGTTCTAAGGAAAGGTAAACAAACAGATGAAGGATCTTTTACTTCTAAAAGAATAGAAAAACTTCATCAAAAGCGTTACCTGAAAATAAAAGACATCTTCCATAAAGCGAGTCATCATATTGTAAAACTAGCTCAAGAAGAGGAAGTTTGTAAAATCGTTATTGGTCAAAATAAAAGTTGGAAACAAGAAACTGATATGGGAAAGAAAAATAACCAAACATTTTGCCATATCCCGCATAGTTTATTGATTCAAATGATTACATACAAAGCAAATGCGGTAGGCATTCAAGTTGTTGTAGTCGAGGAATCTTACACATCAAAAGCAAGTTTTCTAGATCATGACTTTATTCCAACGTATGGAACAAATGACCAAAAGGCAACTTTTTCAGGAAAACGAATGAAGCGTGGTATGTATCGTTCTGCGAAAGGAATCGGAATCAACGCAGATGTAAACGCTGCGGCTAATATTTTACGAAAAGTAGTCCCGAATGCATGGACAAACGGGATAGAGGGGTTAGGCGTGGAACAGCTCGCTAGTGTGTTAACTCCACTGACGTTAATCGTCCGTTAGGTCGAAACGTTAGAAACCCTCACTTCAAGTTTTGCTAAGTGGGGGAGTATTCATTATTACTGCATTGCTATGGTGGAAAATAAAATGTAGTGTATATGGATGTTTTTTTAGTCATCTTATATTTCTAAGTTTTGGGATTGCAGAGAATTGCAAAGCTTATAAAGTGGGGTATTCATATGCTTAAGAGTATGTTTCAGTTTTTCATATTTGTTTGTGTTTTCTTTAGCGCGGTTTCAAGTAGTTATGCGGAAAGTGTGCCAGTACAAGTTGCTTTTATTCGTAATGATAACTTATGGATAAAAATAGATGGAAAAGAAAAGCAGGTAACAAAAGGAGAACATATTGTGAATCCGAAGTGGTCATATGATGGAAAGTGGCTTGCTTATGCAAAAGGGAAAGATGCAAACCAGCTTGAATTATACCAAATTTCAGATGGGAAAAAGGTGACACCTTTCCGAGCGGATGCAACAAACTATCAATGGTCACCAAAGCAAAACATTATTGCCTTTCAATTTGGTAGTGTTTTGAATATATACTATGTAGAAAAACCAAAAAAGGGGTTTGAGAATGTATCAGTTGGGGTTGGAGATTATGGCTGGTATCCTGATGGGAAGAAATTTCTCGTTTCTTCTATGTCTCATTTACTACCAACAGGATGGACAGGTGCTGCGTTATTTCAAGTACCACTTCATGCAAATTTAGATCGAAGTAAGATTAAACATTTTTACACCTTACCGAAAGAATCACCACAATTTTTTGCAATTGTAGCAAGTTTATTCCAATGGTCACCTGATAGAAAATGGATTTCCTTTCTAGCAACACCAACTGCTTCTTGGTCAATGGATAGTAATACTTTATGTATAATCGGAGCAGATGGAAGTCGGTTTGAGGCAGTTGATCATATGTTGATTCAACCAAAATGGTTTCAATGGGCCCCGTCAAAAAATATTCTTGCATACATAGAAGGAGAAGGGCGCTTTATCGTCGAAAATAAACATTTAAAATTAAAAGAACTTCCTGCTTTTAGGCAGATTACTTTCACTCCAAAAGGTTATGTTGATTGGGATTTTATTTGGAACAATAATATTTTGATTACAATTTCCAGAGCAAAGGAAGCAAAGTGGTCCAATGATCCAAAACAACGTCCTAAGCCTTCACTATATCAAATCAATGTTACGAATGCACAGCAACTTCAAATAACGACCCCATCAAAAGGATACGGAGATTATTATCCATACTATATTACACACACAGATCAAATCCTATGGATACGCTCTAACGGAGAGCAAGCTGATATGTGGATTGCCAATGCAGACGGTTCACAAGCGAGAAAATGGATTCACAATATAGACGAAGCAGCAAATTATTATGAGAAACGAGATTGGGAACATGTTGTATCGGTAAAAGAATAAAATATGCGGTCTCTGTTTGCAGAGACGCATATTAGAAGAGTGTATAGTTTGTCATAGATTTTTCGCCATATAATATTCATTTCTTGGTTGTCCATCAACAATCACACCATGCACAGCTTCACCTTCAATAACAAACCCCATCTTTTTATATAACGCAATCGCTCTTTCATTATGAGACATGACTGTTAATTCTAGACGCAGTAATTGTTGTGTGCGGGCCCACTGCTCAATTTCATGAAGTAATTGTTTGCCGATTCCTTGACCTGTATACTCTTGAAGTACGCCAATGACTAAATATGCGGCATGTTGCTTTCGCCTTACTGCTCCGCCGCGCGCGATTATATAACCAACAAGTTTCTCATCTTTCTCAGCTACTAGGAGTGTTGAATTGTACGGAGAGAGAAGAGATTGAATCATAGATTTTTGCTTCTCAATCGTAAAGTTTCGCTCATAAGGCTCAAATAACATAAAATCTGTTTCTTGATCAATAATTTGGCATAGTTTCAAAAAAGGAGCTGCCTCTGCTTCTGTAATCTCGCGAATCATTGTTATCACTCATTTCTATTTTATGTAACGTATTACATTCGCTGGAGAGATGTTGAACTCCTGTAAGAATGGAACGATCTTACTATGGTTCCCCCTTAAATTTATATATACGTTGATCCTTTCTTTTACATAAAGAGAGGTTTTTTTTTGTAAAGAGGAGAAGGATAACGATGGAGAAGAGCTTTCATTTCAATACGAGAAAGGGATTTTTATATGAATCTTATTTTTGTAAGGCACGGAGAAGGAGCGCATACAAACAATCTGCCAAATAGTTTGCGAATGGATCATCCATCTCTTACGGATAAAGGGAGAGAACAGGCATTAGCATTGCGAGAAAAACTTCCTTTACGTGAGAGTGATGCATTGATTGTAAGTCCGGTAGTTCGAACATTGCAGACAGCTACGCTATGGAGTGAGAAAGTTGATTGTAGGAGAGTTGTTCATCCGTATATTTCACCACGCATTTTTCCATACCGAGAAGGAGCACGAACGTTGCCTTGTGATAAGATGTTAAGTCAAAAGGATGTTCGGCAGTTATTTCCGCAATATTTATTAGCCGAAGAACAGAATGAAGAGTTATGGAGAAATGGGATTAATACGATTGCAGAGCCTGCATTTTGTACAGGTGCTCATAGTTTCATAGAATGGTGTAAAACGTTAGAAACTCCACGTGTAATAATTGTTTCTCATGATGGAACGATTACAGCATATAGGCAATATGTGATGAACCAAATGTTGACGAGAGAAGATTTTTTAGAGGAGACCGGGGTATATGAGATAAAACTATAAGGTATGGGGGGATTTTAATGAATGTTGCATTAGTAATTGGTTATGATTCTGGTAAGGAAGGTCAAGCGCTCCGAGAAGCTCTTGAGTATTTTGGAGTAAGAGTGGTGACATATTATATTGGAAGGCCAAAGGATTTTATCGATGTTCTTTCCGGAGAAAATTTATATGGGGATATGGAGTATATTGTGCTATGTTTTCATGGCGATGAAGGAGAGTTCATCATGGATGAGCTCGGAGAAGATGTGTATGAGGAGAATGAACCAAAAGGTAATTTTGGTGTAACAGAAGTTAAGCGGTATGCGAGATTACATCATAGAAATGTTATAAACAGTGGATGTACACTAGGGGATAAAGCACTAGCAGAAGCATTTTTAAATAGCGGTGCGAACGTGTATATAGGTTCAACCGATTATGTAGATGGGAATGCTGCGCTAATGTTCTTGATCCGTTTGTTTTATGAAATGATAAATCATAAACAAACGATTCATGCTGCATTTGAAGAAGCGAAATTGTTAGATGATGAAACGAGGACATTTCAATTATATAGGTAATAAGAAAACGTGCTAATTTAAATTAGCACGTTTTTCTTGCAGGTATATGTTTGGTGTTTGTTACTTAGTATTAGGGTGTTGTTTGAAAAACTCATCAACATACTGCATAAACTCTTTTGGCTGTTGACGAAACGGTGCATGTTCGCCTTCTTCAATAATATGAAATGTACTGTTTTTTAAGAATTGATGATATGTTTCGCCTTTTTGCCAGGCAACGCTTTGATCGTGTCTTCCCCAAATAAGTAACGTTGGTAGTTGAATTTCATCAGCGTTAATGCGTAAACGGCGCGGCCACATTTTGCCGAGTTCATCATGGTGTGTTGTATCGTCACGATTGTTCTTTACCTCTTCTTCGTGAAACTCTTTCGGAGTAGAGACTGTACTTAAATCATTTGATAATTTTGGTTTTGGAGATCCTTTCCCGTGTTGCAAAGTTTCTGCTCCTATTGCATCGGTTAAAATAAGGTGGGTTACTGCATCTGGATATAAGTACGTTAAATTTAAAGAAATTTCTCCGCCCATAGAGTGTCCTAATATAGCAAATGTATCATAGCCTAATTTTTTCATTAATTTATAATATAAGTTTGCTTGGTTTGGAAAGGAGTAGCGAAAATCCATCGGTTTTGAAGAATGACCGAAACCTAAAATATCGACAGCGATAACGGTATGGTTTTTTGCTAGATCGGGATAAATATCACTAAACCCATTTGATGAACCCCCAAAGCCATGAAGCATAAGTAAAGGTGGTTTATTTTTACCGATTTGTTTAAAGTAAATAGTTTGTCCATCAATCTCCAACATTTTTTCTTTCGTTTCAAATTTTGCTTCAAATGTTTCTTTTACGTGCGTTGCTTTTTCTGTTTGTTTTTCAATTGTACTGCAGCTCGTTAATGTTGTGAGCACAAAGCAGCTGAGCATGTAAAGCTTCCATCGTTTCAAAATGTTTTCCCCTTTCTAGCATAGTGCTGCATCCATCATGGCATATATAAAATCGCGCTTACCAGGAAGGGTTTCTCCGTTTTTTATCATGAAAGGAGAAAGCAGCGTTTCTTTAAACTCAAATGATAACAGTTTATCTCTAAAGCTTTTTTGCGCATGTGGAACATCAATACGAACTGTTCCATTCCAATGATTACATATGGATAGCAGTAAATGAAAGGCATCCTCTTCGTTGCTAGCAATTAGGGGAGTAACACATAACGTATCACCTTTTCGAATACATAACGCGAAAGCTTCCAGTCTATCATTTCTTTCGAGTTTTAAGGCAAGGTGTGCTCTATGTAATAGAATTGAATATAGATTGGGGCGATGAGCACCGCTTGCTTTGTAATCGAGTTGAATGAGTGTGTTAAGATCCTGACTTGTGATTGTACGAGTAGCAAAGGAACCCAGTTTTGCTGTTGTCCTATTTCGTTCCAATCGATGAATAGAAGTAACTGTATGGAATCCATATCTATGATATAAAGGCGCACCAGCATCCGTTGCAATGAGTGTAATAGGTTGTAATGGGGGCGCATTTTTTATACAAATGTCTAGTAAAGAACGTCCTAATCCCCGGCGCTGAAAATCTGGATGCACAATAAGCATACCAAGAGAAGTAAATCCCATTTTATATGGAAAAACAGCAATACAAGAGACGAGCTGCCCTTCGTTATCATGACCAAATACATTACCGACGGAAAGGTATGTTTTGAATTGTTCCATCATAAATGAAGCATCGTGTAACCATCCTACAGCATCACAAAGAGATAACAGCTGTGAAATATCAGATTGATTTAGTATTTTTACTTTCATATATTATCCCCCTTATATTTCCATGTGCTAATACATTTTAGCATATGAATCTAAAACATTCCGTTTCAGGTGAAAAAATAATGCTAGGTCAAGAAATAAAACGACAAAGAAATGCACATTTTAACGATAATCACCAACAATTAACAAAACATTTACATTTTTCTCATTTTAGCTTAACAGTTTTCCCTTACATTGGGTAATGGGGATTGAATTAACTAATTAGGGGGATTTGTAAAGTGAAAAAATTTATGAAGAAAGCATGGCCATTTGCAGTTGTTTCATCGTTAGCACTTACTTCGGTTGTCACATGGAATATGACGCGTTCAGATGTCATTAAAGCGGACGAAAAAGAGAATGATGCAAAGATTAAAAATGTCATTGTCTTAATAGGAGATGGGATGGGACCTTCTTATATGACAGCACATCGTTATATGAAGGATAATCCAAAGACATTTGAAATGGAACAAACAGAATTTGATAAACACCTTGTAGGAACACAGGTTACATATCCAGAAGATGAGCATCAAAATATTACAGATTCAGCTTCTGCGGCTACTGCAATGTCAGCAGGGATTAAAACATATAATGCAGCGATAGCGGTAGATAATGACAAAACAAACGTAAAAACAGTACTAGAGCAAGCGAAAGAACGTGGGAAATCTACAGGTTTAGTTGCAACTTCTGAAATTACGCATGCAACACCAGCAGCTTTCGGTGCACATGATGTAAGTCGAAAAAATATGGATGCAATTGCAAATGATTACTTAGATGAGAAAATTAATGGTAAGCACAAAGTAGACGTTCTTCTTGGCGGCGGTGTAAATAACTTTGTAAGAAAAGATCGCAACCTTACAGAAGAATTTAAAAAAGATGGTTATAGCTATGTAACAGATCGTCAGCAATTATTAAATGATAAGAGTGACCAAATTCTTGGTTTATTTGCACCGGGCGGTTTCGATAAAATGATTGATCGTAATGATAAAGCGCCTTCTTTAGAAGAAATGACAAATGCAGCGATTAATCGTTTAAATAAAAACAAAAATGGTTTCTTCTTAATGGTAGAAGGTAGCCAAATTGACTGGGCTGGTCATGATAATGATGTTGTTGCAGCGATGAGTGAAATGGAAGACTTTGAAAAAGCATTTAAGGCAGCAATTGAGTTTGCGAAAAAAGATAAACATACATTAGTTGTAGCAACTGCAGACCATTCTACAGGCGGCTTCTCTCTTGGAACAAAAGGCGAGTACAATTTTGATGTAAAGCCAATTAAAGCAGCAAAACGTACACCTGACTTTATGGCGGCTGAAATTGCTAAAGGAGCAAGTGTTGAAGAAACATTGAAAAAGTATATTGATTTAGAATTAACATCAGAAGAAATTAAGTCAGTAAATGATGTTGCATCGTCAAAAGATGTGACAAAAATTGATAATGCAATTGAAGCAATCTTTAATAAGCGCACTTATGCAGGATGGACAACAGAGGGTCATACTGGTGAAGATGTCGGTGTCTATGCATTTGGACCAGGAAAATATTTATTTGCGGGCGTTCAAGAAAATACAAACTTAGCAAAACGTGTGTTTGATATTATTGGCGGCGGTGACCCAAATAAAGGTCGACGCTAATATGGAGAAAAAGCGGGGCTTCTTTGCCTTGCTTTTTCTTTTTCATTTTGGAGGAGAGAGATATGAAACGAATGCTAAAGATATTGGGGACTGTAGGGATTATAAGCCTTCAATTATGTGGATGCAGCTCACAAGAAAAAGTGCAAGATACAATGAAAAAAGAAGAAACAGTTTATAAAGAAGAGAAAAATAAAAAGGTGACAAAGCCTATACCGGAAAAAGAAGAACAAGCAATTAAAAAGATCATAGACTCCTATATTCAAACTATAAATGAGAAAAATTTTGATGGACATATGGCGCTTTTTTCAACGAAGTCACTAGGGTTGGAGGATACAAAAGCTCAAAAAGTAGCAGAATTTAAAAATAAGAATAAAACAATCAGCTTATTGGAATTTCATGTTGAAAATTTTGATGGGGAGTATGCTGTTGTAAGAACAAAAGAGAAAGAAGAGTCTGTTCAAAAGAAAGTGCGTTACACTGTAGGGAAAGAAAATGACGTATGGAAAATAGAGGATGTGCGTGTGATTGGGGAAGGATAAAAAACATACTAAGAATAGTAGAAGTGAAGAATAGGTCGTGTCAGCTCCTTTCATTTTTCAGTATGATTCAGCTCAGCGAATCGACTATTTATATGTCGGATATCGGCGAGTAGTCTTTAAATCGTGTCGAAGCGCCGATATATTGCAAAGAATGGTCGATAACAGAAAAAAGAACTGACTTCAAAAGGCACTTATGTGCCTTTTGAAGTCAGTTTCTTTTACACAGGTAATAAAATACGATCGGAACATGCCCCAATTTCATCGATATCTTGACGAATAGATGCCATCTTATTGTCAAGTTCTTCAGCTTTCATCGCAGCATCGTGTAATTCATTTTTTAAATACTCAGGGATATTTCCTTCATATTTATAGTACATTTTATGTTCTAGACTTGCCCAGAAATCCATTGCTAACGTACGTAATTGAATTTCTGCAAAAACATCTTGTGTTCCTGAATTTAATGCTAATGGATACTTAATGATCATATGGAGGCTTTTATAGCCGTTTGGTTTTGGCGTTTTTATATAATCTTTAACTTCCACGATCTCCATATCTGTTCGTTTCTCTATCAATTTTTTTAAATAATAAATATCTTCCACGAAACAACATGTAATTCGAATACCGATAATATCGAATAAATGTTGATGGGCGTTTTCGACAGTTGGTGCTAAGTTTTTTCGTTCTAGCTTTTTAATAATACTTTTCGGTTGTTTTAATCGTGTTTTTATATGTTCAAACGGGTTGTAGTCTTCTAGAAACTGAGCTTCCCGGTTCATAATTTCGAATTTTGTTTTCAGTTCTTCAAGAGCAAATGTATAAGGTAATACAAATGCTTTCCAATAGTTAACGGTTGTTTGGTTATAATCCATTTTCTACACACCTTTTTCTTATTTGGAAAATAGGGTTGGTTAAACTAAATACCAAATCATATACGCACATGCTGCGAATGATGAGATCATAAAGCGATAACGTGTTTTCATTTGATGTCCCTCCTTTTTCATGGGATTTATTGTATGTAAACGCTGTATACTCTTTATACTAATCGATTGATGTGAATTTCGTATGAACAAATTGTTTCAGCTTATTGTCTTTTTTGTTTTGTTTATAAAAAATAAGGAGAGACGTGAGCATCTTGCCCCGCATAGTAGCGACTTATATGTCGGGAAAAGTATATATAGCGTGGAGTTGTTCGTATATTTGAGTTGCTTTCCAATAATTCCATTAATTCCAAATTTGCCTATATTTTGTGATACGATATAGATATATTTTTTGTCATAGGGGGAACATGATGAATCAAGTAGATAGGAAGAGAGTGCAGCAGGTAGCTCATATTGTTGAAATTCCAAATGATTATACACTTGTTGTTGATGAAGAAAACGTAAATGAAGGTGCTCATTTATTATGGTGGGAGAAACGGGAGAATCCTGAAGAATATATGCAAGTCTGTTTACGAAAAGAAACAGGAGAGCTAATGGAGTTATCAATACATAAAGAGTGTGCTCCAAAGCAGCTAAGTGTAAGTAAAGAGGAAGGAAAACGCATTGCGGATGCATTCTTACAGCAGCATGCACCACATACATACAAAGAATGTACGGTTATTTATATAAATAAAAGAAATGAGAGTGTAGTAATTGAATATAGGCAGGAAGTAAATGGCTATTCGTTGCCTCGAACTGGTTTTGTAGTAGAAGTTGATGGAGATGGAAATGTTATTAAATTTAGAAACGAGGGCATAAAGGAAAAACCAATGTGGCCGAGTTCTATTGTAGAGAAAGAAGTTGTGACAAAGCAGTTGAAGCAAAGACAGGCTATGGAGCCTGTTTTTACACAACTTTCGAATTTGTTGTTTGAATGGGAGGATGGCGAAATAGAAGAAGGCTATTATCTTGTATATGAACCGATTCCTTCACACGCTTTTATTGATGTACAAACTGGAGAGGACTTGCATAATCGTAGTCATTATGTGATTGAAACAAGAGAATTGCCAGTTGTAAGTGAGAAGTCACAACTAGAAGCAAATATTGAACGGTTATTTCATATTGATAAGAACGTTATGAAGAAAGTGCACGAAGAAGAGGGAGAAACAGAGAAGACAATGATTTGGGCAAAGGTACCAGATAAGCAAGAGGGTGCAGAAGAAAATGACAAATCTTTCGATGCTTACTGTAAGAAACAGTTTCATATGTTCAAGTATGATACGTCAATTATCGTGAAAATGGACAAAGGAACAAATGAACTGCTTGAATATTATGAGCGAGGAAACCACCACGGAACACCGGTATTAACCCGTGAACAATGTTTTGAAAAAGCACTGCAATTTTTAGGAAAGGTATTTCCAAATTACGAACAACATCTTCGTGTATGGAGCAATCAAGATGATCCGGATGAAGAAGAGCCAGGACATTTTCATTTTTACGTATATGTAAATGGTGTTCGAATAGAAAGTGAGTTGGTGCGCGTTGTTGTAGATGGAGAAACCGGCCAAATAAGAGTGTATAGCGACATATCGCAAAGTCTTATTCCAAGATTACTTACTTATGACAAGGAAGTGAAAGTGAGCGAAGAGCAAGCGTTAGAGCGTTATTGTCAATCACTTCAGGCAGAATTAAGATGGTTTGAGGAAAGGGAACAAGAGCTACCTCAATATCGACTTATTTATAGTCAAACAACAGCAGAAAACAATGAAGAGTACAATGGGGATTACAGCAATAGACGAGAAATTCGCTATATAGATGCGAGCACAGGAAAAGCAATTTGGTGGAAAATTTGAAATGACTGTATGTAGATAAGGAATGTTTTTCGCTTTGTCTATCAATCTGTACAGACACAAACAATCACACGCCCACATACATTTAGTAAAGACCACTATTTTTGCGGGGGTGAAGAGTTTGAGTCTGTTCGCCGCAATTGGATATATGATTCGTGAAATGTTTGTTTTCGTATCATATGTCAAAAATAATGCATTTCCACAGCCGTTGTCTCCTGATGAGGAAAGGAAGTACTTAGAGCTTATGGAGCAAGGGGATGCGCACGCAAGAAATCTCCTCATCGAACATAATTTACGTCTTGTGGCACATATTGTGAAGAAATTTGAAAACACAGGAGAAGATGCAGAAGACTTAATTTCCATTGGCACGATTGGCTTAATTAAGGCAATTGAAAGCTATTCGCAAGGAAAAGGAACGAAACTCGCAACATATGCGGCCCGTTGCATTGAAAATGAAATCTTAATGCATTTACGTGTATTAAAGAAAACGAAAAAAGACGTTTCCCTTCATGACCCAATTGGGCAGGACAAAGAAGGGAATGAGATTTCCTTAATCGATATTTTAAAATCAGAGTCAGAAGATGTAATTGATACGATTCAATTAAGTATGGAGCTTGAGAAAATTAAAGAATACATCGATATATTAGATGAACGTGAAAAAGAAGTAATTGTGAACCGATTTGGCCTTGGTATGGAGAAAGAGAAAACGCAGCGTGAAATCGCGAAGGCGCTTGGTATATCGCGGAGCTATGTATCACGCATTGAGAAGCGGGCGTTAATGAAGATGTTTCATGAATTTGTTCGTGCAGAGAAGGAGAAGAAGGGGAAATATTAAAGAAGAAAAGTGCTTGCTTTTATTCGAAAGCAGGCACTTTTTTTATTTAAATAAAATGAAACTCCTATGATAAATCGATGTTCAAGGTTGAAAATGATGGGTTCTATCTGTAATATTAAAAGGTGCTAATAATTTATGATATAGAAACAAGAATAGGAAAAACTATATGTAAGGGTCTTATTACAACATTATATATCATAGTAGGGGGTTTCGCAGTTTGCGACGTACGTTATATCGATTAATGATTGAACTTACAAACGGTCGTTTTACGTCCTATATATTGCGTAAATTTGCACAGTCTCGTTTAAGCTCAATGATTATTCCATCTTATGCGAAGGTATTTCAAATTAAACAAGATGAGATGGAGAAGGGTTTAAAAGAGTATCAAACGCTTCATGAATTATTTACGCGTAAATTAAAAGAGGGTAAACGATCAATTGATACGGAAGAGTCTGCTATTATGAGTCCGGTTGATGGCGTTTTTGCAGATCATGGTCCCATTGATGAGGCAAAAATGTTTGAGATTAAAGGGAAACAGTATTCAATTGTAGACATGCTTGGTACGGACGAAAGGGCAATGCGTTACGCAGGTGGTACATATATGGTTATTTATTTAAGCCCGAGTCACTATCATCGTATTCATAGTCCACTTTCAGGTACAGTTACAGAGCGCTTTGTACTTGGAAGGAAATCATATCCTGTTAATGCAGCAGGTATGAAATATGGAAAAGATACGTTATCTAAAAATTATCGCTCTGTAACAGAGATAGAGAGCGAAGGCGAGCGGATGGCGCTTGTTAAAGTAGGTGCAATGTTTGTAAATAGTATTGAACTGTTGCATGAGAGAGAAACTATGCAAAAAGGTGAAGAGATGGCCTATTTTACCTTTGGTTCCACAGTCGTGCTATTATTTGAAAAAGGTATGGTTGAAGTCGTTCAATCATTAGCTAGTGGACAAGAGGTTCGTGTTGGTGAGAAAGTTGCAACTCGATTATAAAAGAGCCGTCTTATAAGATGGCTCTTTTTACAGGTAAAGCAGTATCTGGGGGATCTCGTTCAACTAATCATAAGCGGTTAAATGTCACCTATGGAAGTTTTACTGTATATATACTCAAGACGATTTTAACAGCTTGTCCTCTAATGAGCGTCTAATGATTTCTTGTTTAATAAGTAAAATGAAGTCAGGATTTAATTTTAATTCTTTTGCTTTATAATAAGACTCAGTGAGTAATTCAGTAGATAACTGTTCCATATGTTTCGCCGTCAAGGCGGTTCACCTCCTGCGAAAAAGGAAATTTGTCTCATTTAATGTACCAAAAATTGTCTTATGTCACAATCTGTTGGTTATCCACATTCTGCCGTGGATAAAATGTGTAAGAATTGTTGATAATTTTCGAATTTGCTGAATATAACAAGAGGAAAATTGTGTACAAGTTTATCCACAGATGTATAATCGAAAAATGCTGTCGAAAAATTTTATCCAATTTTAGCAGATAGTAGCTTTTAGCTGAACTATATAAAACTCCTCAAAGAGGTGAAAGAAATTGAGTTTATTTTTACCGAATGAATACGTGAAAAATGTGTATCATATTCAACCTGAAGAATTGAAAAATCGAGGTATAAAAGGAATCATTACTGATTTAGATAATACCTTGATTGAATGGGATCGTCCGAATGCGACCCCGCAATTGGAAGAATGGTTTGCGAAAATGAAGGAACACGGCATTCAAGTGACAGTTGTTTCGAATAATAACGAACAACGTGTAAAAGATTTTGCTGATCCACTTGGTATTCCGTTTATTCATAGTGCACGTAAGCCGCTTGTTCGTGCTTTTAAACGAGCGCTAACGAAAATGAGTTTGCGTGCCGAAGAAGTAGTTGTAATTGGGGATCAAGTATTAACAGATGTACTTGGAGGTAATCGTGTTGGACTGCACACGATTTTAGTTGTTCCAGTTGCAAAAACAGATGGACTTATGACTCGTTTTAATCGAAAAATTGAGCGTAGAATTATGCGTAGTATGAAGAAAAAAGGTCTAATTAATTGGGAGGAATAAAGTTTGACTGAGACATTTAAATGTATTGGGTGCGGAGTTGGCATCCAAACAGAAAATAAAAATGAAGTAGGTTATGCACCTGCTTCCTCGTTAGAGAAAGAAAGTATCATTTGTCAGCGTTGTTTCCGTTTAAAGCATTACAATGAAATTCAAGATGTGTCATTAACAGACGATGATTTTTTACGCATTTTAAATGGAATTGGACAATCTGATGCATTAGTTGTTAAGATTGTTGATATTTTTGATTTTAGTGGAAGTTGGCTCCCTGGCCTGCATCGCTTTGTTGGGAATAATAAAGTACTTCTTGTTGGAAACAAAGCTGATTTAATTCCAAAATCAGTAAAACAGGAAAAGCTTACACATTGGATGCGCTATAGTGCAAAGCAACTTGGTTTAAAGCCGGAAGATGTTTTCTTAATTAGTGCTGCAAAAGGTCAAGGTATTGAAGAGCTTGCGAGCGCAATTGAACAATACCGTGATGGAAAAGATGTGTATGTTGTTGGATGTACAAATGTCGGAAAATCAACGTTTATTAACCGTATTATTAAAACGTTTAGCGAGGAGACAGAAAATGTCATTACGACATCACATTTCCCAGGTACAACGCTAGACTTAATTGATATTCCGCTTGATGAAACTTCATCTTTATATGATACACCAGGTATTATTAATCATCATCAAATGGCGCATTACGTTGGAAAGCAAAGCTTAAAAATAATTACGCCAACAAAGGAAATTAAGCCGATGGTCTTCCAACTGAATGAAGAACAAACATTATTCTTCGGTGGACTTGCACGACTTGATTATATAAGTGGTGGTCGTCGTTCGTTTACTTGTCATTTATCTAATCGTCTTACGATTCATCGTACGAAGCTTGAAAAAGCAGATGCATTGTACGAAAAGCATGCCGGGGAAATGTTAAACCCGCCAACACCAGAAGAACTTGAGAACATGCCTGAGCTTGTGAAGTATGAGTTTACCATTCATGAACCGAAAACAGATGTTGTATTTTCAGGTTTAGGATGGGTGACAGTGAATGAGGCTGGTGCGAAAATTGCAGCGCATGTACCAAAAGGAGTTAGTGTTTCATTACGTAGATCATTAATTTAAAGTGGTGAGGACTTATGAAACAATTATATGGTGTAATTGGAAATCCAATTGGACATTCCTTATCACCGCTTATGCATAATGATGCATTTGCTCATTTAGAGATGGATGCGCATTATCATGCTTTTCTTGTTCAAGAGAGTGAATTAGACGAAGCGGTGAAAGGATTGAAGGCACTTGGAGTTGTTGGATTTAATGTGACAACGCCGCACAAAGTTTCGATTATGCAGCATTTAGACGAAATTGATCCTTTGGCAAAGCAAATTGGTGCGGTCAATACAGTGCTTCATAAAGAAGGAAAATTAATTGGCTATAATACAGACGGAATAGGGTATGTTCGTTCATTGCAATCTATTAGTAAAGAGCCATTGACGAACAAACGTATCTTACTGCTTGGAGCTGGCGGTGCGTGTCGTGCGATTTATTATTCACTTGCAGATGCTGGTGTGAAAGAGATTGACATTGCCAATCGTACAGTCAGGAAAGCAGAGCAGCTTATTGCAGATTGCAGAAGTGAAGTCGTGTCTTTGGCGCTTTCCTTAGAAGAAGCAACAGATAAACAAGCATTGTATGATATTATCATCCATACAACGACGGTAGGGATGCATCCTCATGTAGAAGATACACCGCTTTGCATTCAAAATTTGAAAAAAGGAAGCATTGTATCTGATATTATTTATAATCCGTTTGAAACGAAGTTATTGCATTGCGCGAAGGAGCATGGAGCGATTGTACAAAATGGCATTGATATGTTTGTCTTTCAAGGCGCACTTGCATTTGAAATTTGGACGGGACGATTGCCGAATATAGAACGAATGAAACAAATAGTAATGAAAAAGCTTGGAGGCTAAATACATGTTAACAGGAAAACAAAAACGATTTTTACGTGCAGAGGCGCATCATTTAACACCAATTTTTCAAGTTGGTAAAGGCGGCGTAAATGAAAATATGGTAAAACAAATTGCAGAAGCGCTAGAAGTACGCGAGTTGATAAAGGTTAGCGTACTACAAAACTGCGAATTTGATCGTCATGAAGTAGCAGAAGAGGTTGCGCAAGGTGCAAAAGCTGAACTTGTACAAGTAATCGGAGGTACAATCGTCTTATATAAAGAATCAAGAGAAAATAAACGTATTGTATTACCAAAAACAAAGTAACGATTTCTAAAAGTTAGTTGAACCAATCGAGTTCGTATAGGTACCTCGTTTTTCATTAATGAGAATGATCACCTATAAGGACGAGGTAAAGGGGCGTTTTCTTTGAAGCGAATCGGGATTATTGGCGGGACATTTGACCCACCTCATAATGGGCATTTGTTAATTGCAAATGAAGTGTATGATGCATTGGGGCTTGATGAGGTTTGGTTTTTACCAAATCAAATCCCCCCTCATAAACGAGATAAGAAAGTTACAAGTGTACGTAATCGTTTAGAAATGATTCATTTAGCAGTTGAACAAGACAAGCATTTCTCTATTTGTTTAGCGGAGCTAGAACGTGAAGGTCCGTCTTACACATATGATACTATGTTACAATTGACAAGGGCGCATCAAAACGTTCAATTTTATTTTATTATTGGCGGGGATATGGTGGAGTATTTACCAAAATGGTATAACATTGATGAATTGTTAAAGATTGTTACGTTTGTCGGTGTTGCTCGTCCTGGTTATACACTTTCTACGCCTTATGATATTGTAACGGTGGAAATTCCGGAATTTGCTATTTCTTCTTCGCTTCTGCGTGAACGTTTTACAAAGAAGAAGACATGCAAATATTTGCTTCCGAAAGGGGTACAGGAATATATTGAGAGGAATGGGCTATATGGATCGAAAACGGGCACTTGAAATTGTAAAACAACAAATGCGTGACAAGCGTTATATTCATACAATTGGTGTTATGGAAACGGCTATTGAACTTGCAAAGCAATATGGTGTTGATGAAAAAAAAGCGGAAATGGCAGCGATTTTTCACGATTATGCAAAGTGTAGATCAGTTTCAGAAATGGAAGAGATTATTAAGCGAGAAAATTTTCCAAAAGATTTATTGCTTTATAATAAAGAATTATGGCATGCGCCGGTCGGGGCATATTTAGTAGAACGAGAAGTCGGTATTACAGATGCTGACATACTACAAGCTATTACGTATCATACGAGTGGACATGAACAGATGACGATGCTTGATAAAGTGATTTACGTGGCGGATTATATTGAACCTAATCGTAAGTTTCCAGGTGTTGAAGAAGCACGGAAGTTAGCGCGAGAAGATCTCAATCAAGCACTATTATATGCTTTAAAGCATACGATACAATTTTTAATGGAAAAGAATCAAACGATTTATCCATTAACATTTCAAACGTATAATGCAGTCATTAAGGAGGACCTTACGAAATGAAGGACAGAGAATTATTAATATTGGCAGCGCGAGCAGCTGATGATAAAAGAGCAGAAGATATTGTTGTGTTGAATATGCAAGGGATTTCCCCACTTGCTGATTATTTTGTAATTTGTCATGGTAACTCTGATAAACAAGTGCAGGCAATTGCTCGTGAAGTTAAAGCACAAGCGCATGAAGCACAGATCGATGTAAAACGCATGGAAGGCTTTGAAGAGGCGCGTTGGGTACTAGTTGATCTTGGTGATGTCGTTGTACACGTATTCCATAAAGATGAGCGTGGTTATTATAATTTAGAACGTCTTTGGGGCGATGTACCGCGCGAAGATGTTACAGAAGAGTTAGGTCAATGAGATACGAACAATTTGCATTGTTATACGATGAGCTAATGAATGATGTCCCATATGAAAAATGGGTAGAATTTACGGAACAAAGCTTGGAGCAAATTGGTAAAACAGATGCGAAAATTCTTGATGTAGCTTGCGGAACGGGGAATGTTACGTTACCTCTTGTACAAAAAGGATACGATGTAATAGGAGTAGATTTATCAGAAGAAATGTTAACAATTGCTCAGCAAAAGTTAGGTGAAGAAGGACAATTTATTCCTTTTTATCAACAAGATATGCGTGAGTTAGATGTTCCAGGCGAGTTCGATTGTGTAACAATTTTTTGTGATTCTTTAAATTATGTACTAGAAGAAGAGGGCATTCGAGAGACATTTCGACGTGTGTATCATCATTTGCGCCCAGATGGTTTGTTTTTATTTGATGTGCACTCTCTTTATAAAATTCATCACGTATTTCAAAATGAAACGTACACAATGAATGAAGATGAAATCTCGCTTATTTGGAACTGTTTCCCAGGTGAAGTGCCAAACAGTGTGGAGCATGATTTGACATTTTTTGTACGAGATGAAGAAGAAGATGTGTATCATCGATTTGATGAATTGCATATGCAGCGTACATATCCTGTTGAGGAGCTGACAAATTGGCTTGAAGCAGCTGGTTTTACCGTTCTTCGTGTAACGGGAGACTTTGAAAGAATGGAAGTCACAGAACAAACAGAGCGAATTTTCTTTGTGGCTACAAAGAATGCATAATAAAAAAAGCAACCGAATGGTTGCTTTTTTTTATTAAATAGTAAAAAATAAAATGCTTTATGAAGGAATATAGTTGTTTTTGTCGTAAAAGATATATTAATGTTTATGAAATTGCTGTTCGATGTGCTCTACATCCTCTTCGTATTTTTCATGTGTTCGTTTTAACACCTTGTTAAATGTATCTCCAATATGTTCTTCTAAAACGCGAATCCCTTCGCCTGTAATTCCTCCTTTTACACAAACTTTTTCCTGTAAAGTCGGCAAGGTGAAAATTTGTTTTTCTAGCAGTTTCCCCATTCCAATAATCATTTCACTCGTTAAAACTGTAGCTTCTTCACGTGTAATATTTGTTTCTTCTACAGATGCGTCAATAAAACGTTGTAATAAGTAGCTGAAAAATGCCGGGCCGCAGCTTGCGATATCGGATGCTACTCTTGTGATATTTTCATCAATGATGGTAGGTTTAGAGATTTTTTGAAACAAGTTCAGTATCTGCTTTTGCCATTCTTGCGAGCAGTTTTTCCCGAATGTGCATAGAGAGACCCCGGCTAATGCACGATTTGTAATACTTGGAATCATACGAGCGACATGACAAGAAACGATCGTTTCTAATTGTTCAGTAGATATGGGACTTGTAATGGAGATTAGACATTTATCGTTAGTAAGAATTGAAGCATGCTTTGTCAAAATAGGATGTATGTCTAATGGTTTTACACAAATAAAAATCAGTTCAGAACGTTCGATTACTTCTTGAATTGTTTTGGCTATATGAATTGAAGGATACTTCTCTTTTATATGATATGCTTTTGCGAAAGTACGATTAATAATAGTAAGACACGAAGGTTTGACAGCGCGGGCTTCGATGCATGCATCAATAAGTATATTCCCCATATTCCCTGTTCCTATTATTCCTATGTTCAATGTTTCATCCCCTCCTTCGTAACATCTTTCTCCTAAACAATATGAAGTTTATTTTGAATTTATGAATTAGAGGTGCAAAATGATGATGAATTTGCCAAGAAAGTGGTTCGTTTTATTTGCAGCAATTGGTATTGTCGTTATTTTATTTTTATGGCAAACAAAACATGGACAAAAACAAGCGGTAATGAAAGTGGAAGCGAATGCGAAAATGGAAGAAAAAAAGGAAAAAACAAAGGGAACGGAATCTAAATTGCAGTCAAAAACGATTCTTGTTGATACGAAAGGAGCTGTAAATCATGAAGGAGTATATGAATTACAAAGCGGGGCGCGAGTGAAAGATGCTGTTGAAAAGGCGGGAGGTTTCTTACCAGAAGCGGATATAACAAAAGTAAATTTAGCGCAGCTTGTCCAAGATCAAATGCTGATTTATGTACCGAAAAAAGGAGAAGCCCTTGCGAATGGAGCACCTTTGTCAGATGGAAAAATACAAATAAACATAGCGACAAAGGAACAGCTTGAAAAAATATCGGGCATTGGTCCTAGAAAAGCAGAAAATATTATCAAGTATCGTGAGCAGCATGGCCCCTTTCAAAAAGTAGAAGATTTATTAGAGGTCGATGGAATTGGTGAAAAATCACTGGAAAAAATGAAAGATGAGATAATTGTTCATTAAATAAACATTGACGGCTATTTTCTTATTTCGCTAAACTATAAGCAGATTAAAAAGTAGGTGAAGATAATGGAGCGAGTTTCTTGGGATCAATATTTTATGACACAAAGTCATTTATTATCACTTCGCAGTACGTGTACAAGGCTTGCAGTTGGCGCGACAATCGTGCGTGATAAACGGATTATTGCTGGTGGCTATAATGGATCGATTGCTGGCGGTGTGCATTGTATAGATGAAGGGTGTTATGTGATCGATAATCATTGTGTGCGTACAATTCATGCGGAAATGAATGCATTGCTGCAATGCGCGAAATTTGGTGCGAAAACGGATGGCGCAGAAATTTATGTCACCCATTTTCCATGTTTACATTGCTGTAAGGCGATTATCCAAAGTGGTATTACAGCCGTGTATTACGCACAAGATTATAAAAATCATCCGTATGCACTTGAATTATTTGAACAAGCAAATGTAAGAATAAAACATGTTCCTCTTGCATTTGACGTGACAACATTAGAAGAACAACAGAAAATGCAGGAGCTAAAACAGCTTTTGTCTTCGTTACAATCTGACGAAATGACGTTAGAACAAATGCAACAAGTATTACAACAAGCAAAAAATATGGTATAAACCGTGAGGTGAGTACGTGTTGCACGGGCAATGGATTTGCGTTGCAATCTCAGTTATCTTTGGGATTGCAACAGCTTATTCCTCTTTTTTTATCATTCCTCTTCTTATATTTGGTTGTTATTGTGTAGTTTGTTTTTTGCGTACTTCTCTGCCGCTACTCTTCTTGATTGTCCTCGTATTTGTTCTTACATATGTATATGCAATCTATGTAGATTCACAAAATCATTCTAAGCTTTCTTTTCAGGAAACAAATGTAACAGGTACCATTCAAAGTACGCCGATTATAAATGGAAATCGCCTTTCTTTCCAGTTGCAAATGAACAATGACGAAACAGTGCAGTTGTTTTATAAAATTCCTTCTCATGAATTAAAAGAAAAATTGAAGCAGTTAACACCTGGTATGGTGTGTACGTTTACTGGTAAGTTGAAAGAACCACCATCTCCTCGTAACTTTTATGCGTTTAATTATAAAGATTATTTGTATAAGCAGCATATTCATGCTCTTTTTGAAGTGGAGTCGATCTCGAATTGTGTGCAAAAAAATAAGTCGTTTGTTCATTGGTTATTTTCGGTGCGAAAAGCAGCTGTTTCTTATATAGGAGAGAATTTTTCTGGGCAATCAGCAGCTTTTATGAATGCTTTATTGTTTGGGGATCGTCAATATATGACGTTTGAAGTTGAAAAACAGTATCAAGAGTTTGGACTTGTTCATTTATTGGCGATATCGGGATCGCACATTGTTTTGTTAACTGCAATATGTTATTTTGTATCACTTCGAATTGGGATGACGCGTGAAAGCACAACAATGTTTCTACTTGTTTGTATTCCGTTATATATGTTTTTGGCAGGGGCCACGCCATCTGTTGTTCGGGCATCTATAGCAGCTGTTATTGTATTCGGAGCCCTTACGCGAGCAGTGCGAGTGTCTGGGATGGATGCTTTAAGTATGACATTAATAATCATGCTTTTTTATGATCCGTATGTATTATTTGACATTGGGTTCCAGTTTTCATTTGTTGGAAGTTTTTCTCTTTTGTTATCTTCATCACGTCTGCTAGCTAACGAAAACGGTATAGTGAAAAATTCTATATACATTTCCGTTATTTCTCAATTAACAAGTATACCTATTCTACTCTATCACTTCGGTTATGTTTCTCCTTACAGTATCCTTCTTAATATGATTTATGTCCCGTTTTTATCTTTACTTGTTTTGCCTGTTTGTATTGTCATTCTTGTATGTCACATATGCCTTCCAATCGTATCTCAATGGTTAGCTAATTTGTTGTCTCTATGTATACATGTTTCGAATGTGATGCTTCGAATGTGCGAAGCTTTACCGTTTGTACGTCTTACCTTTGGAGAAACCGAACCGTTTCTCGTTGCTTTATATTGTATAAGTATTATAACGGTTCTTATATCATGGGAAGGGTTTATGTGGAGAACATATCGTCTGTTATTTCTATCAAGCTTTTTTCTCCTTAGTACATGCCACTATGCCTTTCCATATGTAAATGCATACGGAAGTGTTACTTATATTGACGTCGGACAAGGGGACGCCATTTTAATTCGCCTTCCATACAATCAAGGGACGTATTTAATTGATACGGGCGGAACAATTCCAGTTAAGAAAGAAGAATGGCAGCAGAAAAAACATGAATTTTCTGTTGGGCATGATATTCTCGTTCCTTTTTTACAAAAAGAGGGTGTCCGCACGATTGATAAATTAATTGTGACACATGGAGATATGGATCACGTAGGAGCAGTGCAAGAGGTAATGCAATCTATTACGGTAAAAGAAGTCGTGTTCGGGAAGAAGGTAAAATTTTCTTTGCCTGAGCAACAAATACAACGGCTTGCTG
>Ga0209025_1002082_pt1 | contig 22651 bp, 20 predicted proteins | sample AraplaMF_Col_mLB_FD_184256 | JGI IMG/M metagenome (GOLD analysis project Ga0209025, IMG submission 184256) | Arabidopsis root microbial communities from the University of North Carolina, USA - plate scrape MF_Col_mLB (SPAdes) (version 2) | ecosystem: Host-associated > Plants > Roots > Endosphere... | reverse complement strand
TCTTCGGTATGTCGAGGATCTTGGACGCGCCTGTCACTTTCTGTGCCGTTTCCTCGATCTTTTTAGCCGCGAGTTTTGCGGTCGATTTTCCTGCCTTGAAAGCCGTCGAGACAACCTCGCAGTTCTCGGCGTCTTTGTTCAGCGGCGTGCCGAGGCCGGAGTAGTAGAACGGATACCAAAATTGATTGGGGCATTCTTTGCGGCGAGAGTCGCGATTATCTCGATGTGCTTCCCAAAGCCGGCAGATATTCGAATAACGAGACGTCTTCGGATCATCTTGATCCCTGTGGCGCCCGAAACCATCAAAGAAGAACCCCATCTTGATGATCGCGCCACACGGAATGCACTCGTCACGTTTTAGCGCCTTGTGGGAAATTAACATGCCGTCGTACACCTCGCCGGGGGTGGCGTCTGCAGGATCGATGTTCGTGAGCTTAGTCATGGTTCTCTCCAGTGGCAGATTTCCTGAACTTGTTTTGCTTCAATTCCTTGACGATCGATGTAGACAGGTTCTCCATGGCCGCACCAAACGCACCCGGCTTGTCCTTGGTCTCGGCAATGATTTGCTGGATGTCGGGATGCTGATCAAACCTCGGATTCAGCAGAGTAAAGTAGACGTACTGCTGGAGGTCTTTCGTATGGGTGAAGTGGTATTTGATCCAGCCGTTGGCAGCATGGCGTGCGGTTCGACGAAACTCAACGCTGCTATGGTCTCCGCTTGGATTGATGAGCTTTTTATGGGTCTTTCGCAACCAATCCCATATGTCCACGTAATAGATTCGCGAACCGCGCAGATCCGTTCGGAACTCGAATTCCACATGATCGTCAGGGTAGAAGTGCAAGCCCAGCACCCGCATGCCGGCTTCTCCCTTGATCTTGGTGGGGGGGAGGTGGACGTGCGTCGTCTTGCTGATCTTCTGGATTCGCTCGCCTGCGTCGAGGGAGCGGATGGCTTCGTCCGCATCGTAGACCTGCCACTTCACCGTGAACTCGGTGCCTTTGAGGCTGTAGCAGCAACTAAGGGACCCCTCACCGGACCCCGGCATCAGATCACCGCCACCACTCGCGCTGTTCCCATACTCATCCGTGATCACAAACCGGCTGAGGTTGTACGGCGTGTAGTTGAACCCCGCGATACTCAATCCGCCATATGTGGGTTCCGACGACACCGCGTCGCATCCCGTCATGCATGTCATGGCAAACAGCAGTACTCCCACCAGCTTTCTAGTCATGTCCGACTTCTTTCCGCATGTTGTGCCCCTCCTTGGCGTTGATCGCCCTTGTGTCGGTTCAGCCATGGGTGACTCCTGCCGAGGCATTCTTGAACTTGCCGCGCTTCAGTTCTTCGACAAGGGGCGCGCTCAGGTTCTCCATGGCAGCACCAAACGCACCCGGTTTGTCCTTGGTCTCGACAATGATTTTTTGGATGGCGGGGTGCTCGTCAAAGTTCGGATTGACCAAGAGGGTGTAATAGACGTACTGCTGCAGATCCTGCGTATCGGTCATTCGATACTTGATCCAGCCTTGTCCCGCGATCTTTGCCGTTCTGCGGAAAGCAACCCAATCCTCCGGGGTGCTATCAAAGGTTTTCCCCTGTTTCTTGAACAACCACGCATCGATATCGGAGAAGAGGATTCGCGTGCCGCGTAGATCGGTTCGGAATTCGAAGTCCACGCTATCGTCAGGATAGAAGTGCAAGCCGAGCACTCGCGTGCCAATCTCACCTTTGATCTTCGTTGCGGGCAGATGGAACTGCGTCGTCTTCGTGATCGTCTGGATTCGCTCGCCGGCATCGAGAGAACGAATAGCTTCGTCCGCGTCGTAGACCACCCAATTCACCGTGAACTCGGTCCCTTTGAGGTTGTAGCAACAACTAAGTCGTCCAGCCCCAGACCCCGGCGGCAGATCACCCCCACCACTCGCGCTGTTCCCATACTCGTCCGTGATCACAAACCGGCTCAGGTTGTACGGCATGTAGTTGAATCCAGCGATACTCAATCCGCCATAAGTGGGCTCCGACGACACCGCGTCGCATCCCGCCATGCATGTGATGGCAAACAGCAGCACCCCCAAAAGTCTTCTAGTCATGTTTGACCCTTTCCACGCGTTGACGGGTGACCTCCGCCGTGGCCTTCTTGAACTTGTCGCGTTTCAGTTCTTCAACAAGTGGCGCGCCCAGGTTCTCCATCGCTGCACCAAAGGCACCCCGTTTGTCCTTCGTATCGGCAATGATTTGCTGGATGGCGGGATGCTGATCGAATCTCGGATTCAGCAGCGTGAAGTAAACGTATTGCTGGAGGTCTTTGGTATCGGCGAAGCGGTATTTGATCCAGCCGTTGGCGGCAAGACGCGCGGTTCGACGAAACTCAACGCTGCTGTGGTCTCCGTTTGGATTGATCAGTTTTTTATGGGTCTTTCGTAACCAGTCCCATATGTCTGCATACTCAATACGCGTACCGCGCAGATCCGTTCGGAACTCGAATTCCACATGATCGTCAGGGTAGAAGTGCAAGCCCAGCACCCGCATGCCGGCTTCTCCCTTGATCTTGGTGGGAGGCAAGTGGACGTGCGTCGTTTTGCTGATCTTTTGAATTCGCTCGCCTGCATCAAGAGAGCGGATGGCCTCGTCCGCGTCGTAAACATCCCACTTCACCGTGAATTCGGTGCCTTTCAGGCTGTAGCAGCAGCTGAGCCTGCCCTCGCCAGACCCCGGCATCAAATCACCGCCACCACTTGCGCTGTTCCCATACTCGTCCGTGATCACAAACCGGCTCAGGTTGTAAGGCGTGTAGTTGAACCCGGCGATACTCAAGCCGCCGTATGTAGGCTCCGACGACACTGCGTCGCATCCCGCCATGCATGCCATGGCAACCAGCAGTGCTCCCAACCACCTTCTTTTCATAGACGACCTTCTCGTGAATGCTCGATCAGGAGAGGTTTGTGCGAGGCACGCACGATGACGAAAACCCTTCCCGGCGCGAGGACGTTACGCCGCTTCGATTCGACTGAGAACAGTCAATCTCGGCGCAAGTCAATGAAGGTCAAAAGCAGGGGAGAAATCGGACTATTGCTATCTGGATACTCAGTCGAATACATTGTTGCCGCAACTGGGGAAGCGTACCGATGACAACAAAGAACGTAGCTGGACTATCCGTGCTGCTTGCAGCCTCGTCTGTCTTCATTGGAGAAGCCGTGGCATCGAGCGGCAACGCTATCGTGCGTCTGGACTGGGAGCCCAGATCTGAAATTCTTGAGTACTACTCGTGTGGTGCGGCAGACGCGTGCTGGGTCGCGCGGGTCAAGAGCAAGGCAAGCAACTATCGGATCGCGGAACTGCGATGTGACAGCGAGCAGCTTTTTGCCAAGGTAGGCAAGCACCCGGAGGCCGTTGTCGCAGACAACTGCCGGAAGTTCGAGACCGAAGGCAAGCTCAGGGAAATACCCTCGGCGTTGCGCTTGCTGCTGAATCGCTGAGCTGACCGCTATTTCCTGTGCGATGACCGCGTAGGGCAGAGCCGAGGCACAAACCTTGCGCGTAGAATACGCCGCGAGCCTCCTTCGACGTATCCCAATGCATACCCCGGCACCAGAACCGGAATCCAATCCGGCAACGCCCGCGTCCGACCGGCGCCCGCACACTTCCGTTGTTCCCGATGAGACCACCGTCGCGCGCGGTCTTGCGCTGCTGACGTTCGCGTTCATCCTCAGTCAGTTCTATCGCAGTTGCCTGGCGGTGATCGCGCCCGAGATCCAGCATGACTTTGCGTTGTCGCCTGCTGGGTTCGGCACGATGTCGTCGTGCTTCTTCCTTTCGTTTGCTGTCGCGCAGATTCCGGTAGGCATTGCGTTCGATCGCTATGGCGTGGGGCGTCCCACGGCGTGGCTGTTGGCGATTGGTGCGTTATCGGCAGTTGGCTTCGTGCTTGCTCCCAACTGGGCGGTGGCGATGCTCGCGCAGATGGGTCTCGGTCTGGCCTGTGCGCCCGTGTTCATGGGCCTGCTGCACTACGCCTCCGAAAATCTCGACGAGCGGCAATACATGCGAGTTGTGAGTCGCTCCAACGCGCTGGGCATGGTTGGCGCATTGTGTGCCACGGCCCCGTTGGGATGGATCTCGCAGCACGCGGGATGGCGGCCCGCGCTGGCAGTGTCCGCGTTGTGCATGGTGGGCGCGTGTTACGGCGTGTGGCGTTATGTGCGAGACAGCGGTCACGCGCAGGCGCGGCAGGCGCCGATGGGGGCCATGCTGGCCGAGAGCGGCAAGCTGCTGGCGTACTGGCCGCTCTGGACATTGATTCCGATGTGCGTGGCGATGGCAGCGGGTACGGGTTTCCGTAACGCGTGGAGCGGTCCCTATCTTGCGGATGTGTTTGGCATGCAGGCCGGCGCGCGCGGCGTGGCGCTGACGTTGCTGAGCCTGACCGGATTTCTCACGGCATTCCTGCTGCCGGTACTCGTGCGTCGCAACACGCTCAAGTCCACCGTGGGCGGATGGGCGTGCTTTGCGATGATGGGCGGTATCGCGCTGACGATCTGGCCCGATGCTGGCGTGGTGTCCGGCGTGGCGATGATGGCGCTGCTGTCCACCATCGGCATGTTGCATCCGCTGGTGATGGCACAGGGTCGAGCGCTGATTCCCGCGCAGGCGCGCGGTCGGGGGCTGGGTGTGCTGAACACGTTCGTGTTTCTCGGCTCGGCGCTGACGTCGTGGGGCTTCGGCCTGATCGCCAACATGGGTCATCAACGCGGCTGGGCGAACCCCGATATCTACGCGGCCATTTTTCTTTCGGCGGTCATCGCCGTGGTGCTGTCGCTGGTGGCCTACTGGTTCAGCCCCACCTCGGCACCGGTTGCGAAGCCCTGACGTCATAGCGAAGCAAGCGCGAAACATCGCACCACAGCGGCGGGTGAGTGGCCTCACTAAAGGGGGCATTCATCCGCCGCAATCATTTCAATATTACAAACAGCTTTCAGTTTGACGTTGTCGCCGCAATTCGCGTTTTCCCTTAGTTTTTGCTCAAGTTTCTTCTACGCCTGACCGTTAGGAATTCCAATGTCTGTCCGTGCGTACATGCATCGCGCGGCTACGCAGGAGGAGCGGCCGTGTGCAATGACCACGGCCTGCCACGAACCAATCAATCAGGTAAGAAGAAATGAAGAATCTTGGTATTGGTGTGCGCCTTGGCATTGGCTTTGGCGTGGTGTTGGTATTGAGCACGTTGATGACGGTGCTGGGCGTCTACAGGCTGCAGGAAGTTGCAGGCCGCACGCACGAGATGATGCAGGAACCGCTGGCCAAGGAACGGCTGGTGAGCGACTGGTATCGGCTCATGTATTCGAGCGTGCGTCGCACCACGGCCGTGGCGCGTAGCAGTGACCCCACGCTCGGCGCGTTCTTCGCCAAGGAGACGGCGTATTCGGTGAAGGCGATTGCGGAACTGCGCGACAAGATCGAGCCGACGCTGAAGACCGAGGAAGAAAAGGCCGCGTTCAAGAAGATCCAGGTGGTGCGCAATCCGTACAACGATTCGCGCGACAAGATCACCAAGCTCAAGGCCGAGGGCCTGACGGATGACGCGAACAAGGTGCTCGACAACGAGTTCGTGCCGGCTGGCGATGCGTACCTTGCCGAAATCCAGAAGCTGCTCGATATCCAGCGCACGTCGATCGACCAGACCGCTGGCGAGATCAACCACATCTATGAAAGCGCGCGCAACGGCCTGATCCTGCTGGGCGTGATTGCGCTGGCCATCGGCGTGAGCTTTGCCTGGTGGCTGACCATCGGCATCACGCGCCCGCTGCATCGCGCGGTAGGCTTTGCGCGCACCGTGGCCGCTGGCGACCTGACGAGCCGCATCGACGTGGACAGCACGGACGAGACGGGCCAGTTGCTCGAAGCCCTGCGCGAGATGAACGACAACATCCTTGGCATCGTCAAGGAAGTGCGCAACGGCACCGAGGCAATTGCCACGGGTACGAGCCAGATCGCGGCGGGTAACACCGATCTTTCGCAACGCACCGAAGAGCAGGCATCGTCGCTGCAGGAAACTGCGTCGAGCATGGAAGAGCTGACCAGCATCGTGCGGCAGAACGCCGATAGCGCCAAGCAGGCGAGTTCGCTGGCAGTGAACGCATCGGAAGTGGCGACGCAGGGTGGCGACGTGGTGGGCCAGGTCGTGAACACGATGGACGAGATCAACACGTCGTCGCGCAAGGTGGTGGACATCATCTCCGTGATCGAAGGCATCGCGTTCCAGACCAACATCCTGGCGCTGAACGCTGCCGTGGAAGCCGCGCGTGCGGGCGAGCAGGGTCGCGGCTTTGCCGTGGTGGCAGGCGAAGTGCGCAGCCTGGCGCAACGTTCGGCTACGGCTGCCAAGGAAATCAAGTCGCTGATCGGGGATTCGGCAGATCGCGTCGAGCGCGGTTCGCAACTGGTGGCGCAGGCCGGCGAGACCATGGAGCAGATCGTGAGCGCGGTGAAGCGCGTGACCGACATCATGGGCGAGATCAGCGCGGCGTCCGCCGAGCAGAGCGCCGGCATCGAGCAGGTGAACCAGGCGGTGACGCAGATGGATACCGTCACGCAGCAGAATGCCGCGCTGGTGGAGCAGGCCGCTGCGGCGGCTGGCTCGCTGGAAGAGCAGGCGCAGCGTCTGAAGGAAGCCGTGGCAACGTTCCGCCTGGCTGCCTGATTGGTTTGAGCAAAAAAACGCCGGCGGACCTGGATCCGCCGGCGTTTTTTTGCGCGTAAAGCGATACTTCGCGAAGCTATTTCGTCCGCGGCGGCACGATCGTGCCACCCGACTGGGCCGCATCCTGTACGTGCTGCATGTGCGGCATCATGTTGCTGTTCAGGTGGAACATCACCCATAGCGATCCCGACAGCGTGATGACCACCAGCGTCAGCGTGAACATCAGCGAGAGCATGTTCCAGCCGCCCTCCGATTTCGCGTTCATGTGCAGGAAGTAGATCATGTGCACCACGATCTGCACCGCGCCAATCAACAGGATCACGATGGCCGTGGTCGACGACTTGTCGAACACGTTGCCCATCACCAGCCAGAACGGCACAGCGGTCAGGAAAACCGACAGCACGAAGCCGGTCAGGTAGCCGCCCAGCGTGGAATGCGGTCCTTCCTCTTCATGGTCGTGCTCATGGTCGTGGCCGTGCCCGTGGCCATCCAGTGCGTGGTCTTGCGCGCTCATGGCAGTGTTCCCATCAGGTAGACAAAGGTGAAGACGCCAATCCAGACAACGTCCAGAAAGTGCCAGAACATCGACAGGCACATCAGGCGGCGGCGGTTGGCCGGAATCAGGCCGTGCTTGCCGACCTGCACCATCAGCACGAACAGCCAGAGCATGCCGAAGGTCACGTGCAGCCCGTGCGTGCCGACCAGCGCGAAGAACGAAGTCAGGAACGCGCTGCGCGTGGGGCCTGCGCCTTCATGGATCAGATGCGCGAACTCATAGAGCTCCAGGAACAGGAACCCGGCGCCGAAGAGCGCCGTGATGGCCAGCCAGATCTGCGTGCCGGCCACGCGCTTCTGCTGCATCTGCAGCATCGCAAAGCCGTACGTGATCGACGACAGCAGCAGGAACGAGGTGTTGAGCGCCACCAGCGGCAAATCGAACAACTCGGCCCCGGTCGGGCCTCCTGCATATTCGCGGCCCAGCACGCCATAGGCGGCGAACAGGCACGCGAAGATCAGGCAGTCGCTCATGAGGTAGATCCAGAACCCCAGCAGCGTGCCGTTCTGCGGATGATGTTCCTCGGTCAGGTAGAACTGGTAGCCGCCAGGCGGCACGTCGTCGGCCGCGGCGGTGCCTGTGGGCACGGGGGCATGTGCCGGCGTGCCGTTCGGGTGCAGGGGGAGCGTCGTATCAACCATGGCCGGTCATCAGTTGTTGAGTGCGCAAGGCTTCCGTCCGCACCACATCGTCGGTCGGAATGTAGTAATCGCGCTTGTAGTTGAAGGTGTGGATGATGGCGGCAATGAGGATGGACGTGAACGACGCGATCACGAGCCACCAGATGTGCCAGATCAGTGCGAAGCCCATAAGCGTGGAGAGTCCCGCCAGGACGATGCCCGCCGCCGTGTTCTTCGGCATGTGGATCGGAATGAACCCTTCGAGCGGACGCTTGTAGCCGAGCTGCTTCATCTGCCACCAGGCGTCGGTGTCATGCACCACCGGGGTGAAGGCGAAGTTGTATTGCGGCGGCGGCGATGAAGTGGACCATTCCAGCGTGCGGCCATCCCACGGATCGCCCGTCACGTCGCGCAGTTCGTCGCGGCGCAGGAAGCTGACCACCAGCTGGATGATGAAGCATGCGATGCCCAGCGCAATCAGGAACGCGCCGAACGCGGCAATCTGGAACCAGATCTGCAGCGAGGGATCGTCGAAATGGTTCATCCGGCGCGTCACGCCGAGCAGGCCCAGCCAGTACAGCGGCATGAAGGCGAAATAGAAGCCCACCAGCCAGAACCAGAACGATGCCTTGCCCCAGGAGGCCACCAGCTTGTAGCCGAAGGCTTTCGGGAACCAGTACGAGATGGCCGCCATCAGGCCGAACAGCACGCCGCCGATGATCACGTTGTGGAAGTGGGCAATCAGGAACAGGCTGTTGTGCAGCGAGAAGTCCGCCGGCGGCACCGCCAGCAGCACGCCCGTCATGCCGCCGATCACGAAGGTGATCATGAAGCCCACCGTCCACAGCATGGGTGGCTCGTAGCGGATCTTGCCGTGGTACATCGTGAACAGCCAGTTGAAGATTTTCGCCCCGGTCGGTATCGAGATGATCATCGTCGTGATGCCGAAGAACGAATTCACGCTGGCACCGGAGCCCATCGTGAAGAAGTGATGCAGCCAGACCAGATACGACAGCACCGTGATCACCACCGTGGCATACACCATCGACGCGTAGCCGAAGAGGCGCTTGCGCGAGTAGGTGGCGGTGACCTCCGAGAACACGCCAAAGACGGGGAGCACGAGGATGTAGACCTCGGGGTGGCCCCAGATCCAGATCAGGTTCACGTAGAGCATGGCGCTGCCGCCCTGGTCTGCCGTGAAGAAGTTGGTGCCGACGTAGCGGTCGAGCGAGAGCAATGCGAGCGCTGCGGTCAGCACCGGGAATGCGGCCACGATCAGCACGTTGGAGCACAGCGCCGTCCACGTGAAGATCGGCATGCGCATCAGCGTCATGCCCGGTGCGCGCATCTTGACGATGGTGACCAGCAGGTTGATACCCGATAGCAGTGTCCCCACCCCCGCTACCTGTAACGCCCATATGTAGTAATCGACCCCCACATCCGGACTGTGCAGGATGCCCGATAGCGGTGGATATGCCAGCCAGCCGGTGCGCGCGAATTCGCCGACGAACAGCGACATCATCACGAGCACCGCGCCGCCGGTGGTCATCCAGAAGCTGAAGTTGTTGAGGAAGGGGAACGCCACGTCACGCGCGCCGATCTGCAGCGGCACCACAAAGTTCATCAGTCCCGTGATCAGCGGCATGGCCACGAAGAAGATCATGATCACGCCGTGTGCCGTGAAGATCTGGTCGTAGTGGTGAGGGGGCAGGTAGCCGAGGTTGTCGCCAAAGGCCACGGCCTGCTGAATACGCATCATCACTGCGTCGGCAAAGCCGCGCAGCAGCATGACGATGCCCAGGATGACGTACATGATGCCGATCTTCTTGTGGTCGATGCTGGTGAACCACTCGCGCCACAGGTAGCCCCAGACGCGGTAGTAGGTCAGCAGCCCTACCAGTGCCACGCCGCCGAGCAGCACGACGGCAAACGTGGCGATCAGGATCGGTTCATGCAGCGGGATGGCCTCCCACGAGAGTCGGCCAAAGATCGGATGAAGCGGACTGGCGAGTGTGGAGTGCTCGGGCATGTTTGTCACCTGGGCCTGTGTTGACCAATTCTGGCCGACGAGTGAGATGAAAAGCGTTGAAAGCCTGGATTACGCCGATTGCCTGGAATGCCGCATGGCAGACCGTCGCCATCGCAACGGTCACTGCAAGGTCAGCGTAACAATCGCCCGCCGTCCACCGCGCCCGGTGCCGCGCCATCCGGCGCAAATGCCGGCGACACGGCCACGGTATTGCTGGCGGTGCAGATTTCAGCGGAAGGATCGAACTTGCCGCGGCTGCGGTCCAGCGCCATCGTGTCTGCCATGCAGGTGCCGCCATCCACGCAACGGTTCAGGATCTGCTGGTAGAGCTCGGGGGCCACGCTGGCGTAGCGCCGCACCGGCTCGCGTTCGCTGGGCTTGGCCAGCGCCTGGTAACTCTCTTTCGACAGGGGCGTGCCCGAGGCTTTCACCTGCTGTACCCATTTGTCGAAGTCGCCTTCGGAGAGGCCGTGGAACTTGAACGACATGTGCGAGAAGCCCGCGCCGCTGTAGTTCGATGACAAGCCCTCGTAGACACCGGGCTTGTTGATCACCGCGTGGAGCTTGCTTTCCATGCCGGGCATCGCGTAGACCATGCCGGCCAGGGAGGGGACGAAGAACGCATTCATGACCGAGGTGGCCGTGAGCTTGAACGCGATGGGCCGGTCCACCGGCGCGGCCAGTTCGTTGACCGTCGCTATGCCTTGTTCGGGATACAGGAACAGCCATTTCCAGTCCATCGCCACCACTTCCACGGTCAGTGGCTTGATGTCGGCGGGGACGGCGCGTTTGTCGTCGAGCCGTGTGATGGGCCGGTAAGGATCGAGCTGGTGGGTGCTCACCCATGTCACGGCACCCAGCGCAATGATGATCAGCAGTGGCGCGGCCCAGATGGCCAGTTCCAGCACGGTGGAGTGGTCCCACTCGGGGTTGTAGGGCGCGTCCTTGGCATTCTCTCGGTAGCGCCACGCGAACAGCAGCGTCAGGCATATCACCGGGACGATGATGAGCAACATCAGCAGCGTGGCGATGATGATCAGGTCGCGGTTGCGCACGGCGAGGTCGCCGGAAGGTGACAGCAGTACCGCGTTGCCACAACCCGCGACGGTCAGGAGCATGGCGATTGCGGCACTTCTAAGAAGCAATCTTTTCGTCACACCAAATGTTGGCACTGCAGCATCGAAGCGTGGCATGGTTCTCGGAAGTGGCGTTTGAATTACGTCGACGGCGGACCGACGTAGCAATCTTTCGATTTCCAATGGCAGTTTAGGCGCTATTCTTGTCAGTGCGGGACTTTAAGTGCAGTACGACATTCCTTCTGCTCTCGATGGAGACTCCACGATGGCCAGTCTGACCCACCAGCATCGCGCGTCGCCGACTGCACCTCCGGCGCCGGGACACCACGAGGTGGCACCTGCCGAAATCGCCACAGGCGTGGTGATTGGGCGTGCTTCCGAGTATTTCGATTTCTTCGTCTACGGCATCGCCTCGGTACTGGTTTTCCCGAAGGTCTACTTTCCGTTTGCCAGTGAGCTGAACGCGCTGCTGTTCAGCTTCGCGATCTTCTCGTTCGCGTTCATCGGCCGCCCGTTCGGCACCGCGCTGTTCATGCGCATCCAGCGCCGGTGGGGGCGGGGTACCAAGCTGACTGCCTCGCTGTTCCTGCTCGGCACCGCCACGGTGGGCATCGCCTTCCTGCCAGCCTATGCGTCGATCGGCAGCGCGGCGATCTACCTGCTGGCGTTCTTCCGCTTCGTGCAGGGCATTGCGTTCGGTGGCTCGTGGGACGGGCTGCCTTCGCTGCTGGCGCTCAATGCCCCGGCGGACAAGCGCGGCTGGTACGCGATGCTGGGGCAACTGGGCGCGCCCACGGGATTCATCATCGCGGGCGGGCTGTTCCTGTTCCTGCATGCGAGCCTGACACCGGCGGAGTTCATCGACTGGGGCTGGCGCTATCCGTTCTTCGTGGCCTTCGCCATCAACGTGGTGGCGCTGTTCGCACGGCTGCGGCTGGTGGTGACCCACGAATACACGCGCCTGCTGGAGGAAGACGAACTGGAGCCGCTGAGCACGTTGCAGATGGTCAACGCGCAGGGCTTCAACATCTTCCTGGGCGCCTTCGCCTCGCTGGCCAGCTATGCGCTGTTCCACCTCGTCACGGTCTTTCCGCTGGGCTGGGTGATCCTGCACAAGACCCAGGACATCTCCGACGTGCTGGCGATCCAGCTGGTGGGCGGCTTCATCGCGATCATCGGCACGATCATCTCCGGCTGGATTGCCGACAAGATTGGCCGGCGCACCACGCTGGCGGTAATGGCCGTGCTGATCGGTATCTTCAGTCTGGCCACGCCGTGGCTGCTGGGTGGCGATTCCACTGCGCAGGACATCTTCATCCTGGTGGGCTTCGGGTTGCTGGGCCTGTCCTATGGGCAATCGGCTGGCGCGGTCACGTCGAACTTCGATCCGAAATTCCGCTACACGGGCGCTGCATTGACCACGGACTTTGGCTGGCTGTTCGGTGCCGCGTTTGCGCCATTGGTCGCGCTGGGGCTGTCGTCGCTGTTCGGCCTGGCGGCGGTGAGCCTGTACCTGCTGTCAGGGGTGTTGGGCACGCTGATTGCGCTGCGCGTGAACCGTGCGCTCGGTACACCGGACGAATGACGCCTGACGTGAAAGCGCCGAAGTGAAAGATCTCGTCCGGGGCATCCTCAAGTTCCAGCGCGAAGCCTATCCGCAGCGCTCCGCGCTGTTCCGCCATCTCGCCACGCAGCAAAACCCGGGCACGCTGTTCATCGCCTGTTCCGACAGCCGCGTGGAACCCGCGCTGCTGACGCAGAGCGAGCCGGGCGATCTCTTCGTGATCCGCAACGCGGGCAACATCGTGCCCGCGTACGCGGTGCAGCCCGGCGGTGTGTCGGCCAGCGTGGAGTTTGCGGTGGCCGGCCTGAAGGTGCGCGACATCGTGATCTGCGGCCACTCGAACTGCGGGGCCATGACGGCGGTGGCGATGGGGCAGGACCTCGACCATATGCCGGCCGTGGCGCGCTGGCTCCAGCATGCTGGCGGTGCGCACAAGATCTGCCTGGCGAAACCGCATGCGTCTGACCGGGAGCGCGTTGACGACATGGTGCGGCAGAACGTGATCGAGCAGCTTGCGCACCTGCGCACGCATCCATCGGTTGCACAGGCACTGGAAGAGAAACGCGTGGACCTGCACGGCTGGGTCTATGACATTGGCACGGGCGGCATCGATGCCTACGACAGCCGCACCGGGAGCTTCGTACCGCTGGTCGAGCATCCCGAGGTCACGGCCACCATTGCACGAGCATGATTGCCTTGCGAACAATCGACGGAAAAGTGCAACAAAGGGTTCATTAACTGGGCGATCTGGCCGTAGTCAGGAATGATGTCATGCATACGGATTGATATGCCGGCCTGAACCCCGAACATGCAACTGCCCCCGATTCCTCCCAACGAAGCCCTGCGCGTGGCGACGCTGCGCTCACTGAATATTCTCGACACGCCGTACGAAGAGCGATTCGACCGTCTGACGCGCCTGGCCAAAAGACTGTTCGATGTACCGATTGCAGTCGTCAGCCTGATCGATACCAACCGGCAGTTCTTCAAGGCTTGCGAAGGACTCGATGGCAGGGAAGCGCCGCGCGATACGTCGTTCTGCGGCCACGCCATCAACTGCGACGACATCCTGTTGATTACCGATGCCACGCAGGACCCGCGCTTTCATGACAATCCGCTGGTCACGGGCGAACCGAATATCCGCTTCTACGCAGGATGCCCGCTCGCGGCGGCCAATGGCGTGAAGCTTGGCACGCTGTGCCTGGTAGACCGGACGCCGCGCGAGTTTGGCCCCGAAGACCGCGCGTTGCTGCACGACCTGGCACAGATGGCCGAGCAGGAACTGGCCGCGGTGCAACTGGCGACGATGGACGAACTGACATCGTTGTCGAATCGTCGCGGGTTTGCCGTGCTGGGCCAGCATGCCGTGGAACTGTGCCGACGACTGGAGCGGCCCGCGACGCTCGTGTTCTTCGATATGGATGGCTTCAAGCTCATCAACGACCAGCTCGGCCATGCCGAGGGGGACCGCGCGTTGATGGCGTTCGGAGCGGAATTGCGTGCGGCGTTTCGGGAGTCCGATGTGGTGGGGCGGCTTGGTGGCGATGAATTTGCCGCGCTGCTGACCAATACCGATCTGAACGGTTGCACCGACGCGCTGGCACGGTTGCATGCGCAGGTGGCGGCGTGGAATGCGCGCAATCCGGCTGGCTATGCGCTGCGTTACAGCACGGGCGCCATTGCGTTCACGCCGCCGCGCCATGGCAACATCCACGACCTGCTGGCCGAAGCCGATGCGGCGATGTATCGCAATAAGGCCGAGCGCAAGGCGGCGCAGAACCCTCAGTAGCGCCGGATCAGCGCGGACGCGGCACGCTGCGGTCGGGCGCCGCGCGCATGACGCCAGCGGCGATCTCCTGCATCAATGCGTCGATGGCATCGATCTCGGCTTCGCCGAGGGCGGCCGGCATGCGCGTTGCGCCCCAGTCGCCATAGATCAGCGCGATACAGCGATTGCGCATCTTGACGGGTGCCAGCACCACGGAGCGCGCGTCGGGCAATGCATCGCGATACCAGCGCGGCATGCGGTGTGCCACTTCGGGGTCGAATGTATCCTCGATCAGCAGCGGCCGCGACGACAGGCCCGCGAAGTGGAAGACGTCGGGGACGAATCCTTCCTCGAACGACAGCGCCGGCAATGCCTCGCGCATGCCTTCGCCAAAGCCCAGCCGCGCGTGGAAACGCCGCGTCGCCGGGTTCAGCATCATCAGGAAGCAGCGCGAAAAATCCAGCGCGCGCATGCTGGTCTCCAGCACCATCGGCGCCAGTTGAGACACCGACAGGCCCGCACCTTCGCGGCGTACCTCGGCCAGACCTTGCTGCAGCCGCTCCAGCACGTGTACGGGCTGCGCACCGTGCGACGCCGCGCCATCCGTGGGAGCGACCGTTTCCGCCTCGGTGATCGAGGCATTGAGCGTATCGGCCTGGCTCACGGCCACGCCGACATCGCCGGGATTCAGGCCCAGCATCTTGGCGTGCGACATCAGCAGCGCCTCGACCGATTCCTGGGTGCCTTCGCGCACCATTGTTACCGCCGCTTCGGAGGAAACATGGGCGATGGCCGCGAGCCAGTCCGAATGCGTTTCGATGCGGGTATCCGACGAGATCGTGCGGGGTTTCATCGCATGGGCGATCAGCCCCGGCAGGCGCCATTTCGCGGCGGCGGCCTCGGCGATTTCCTCCAGCGAGACGCCAAGCACCTCCAGCGTGGCCTCGTTCTCCGTCATCGGATGCGCGGCGCACATGGCCTCCACGCGCTCCCATTCGTCGGGGAAGTAGAAGACCAGCAGCAGCCGGCTCATGTGGTACATCAACGTGCAGACGACGGCTTCCTCGCCCTCGTTGATGCCGCGTGCCTGGCTCAGTGCGCGCGTGATCTCGCCCGCCACCAGCACGCGTTGCAGCGCCTTGGCGGCCTGCGGGCGCTTGGGCGCCACGCCGTGGAAGTAATCGAGCAACTGGATGCCGAGCGTGAGGTGGCTGATCGCCTCCACGCCCAGGACCAGGATCGCGCGCGAGACCGTGGTGACCTCGCCGCCGAAGGAGCGGTACATGGCCGAGTTGGCCAGCCGGATCACCTTCTGCGACAGGCTGAAATCGGAGAGCACGCTCGTGGCCATCTCGCCTACGCTGAGATCGGCATTGAGCGTCTTGAAGATGTTGTCGACACAGTACTGCAGCGTGGGGAAGTCTCCCTGCTGCGCCATCCGTGCCCACAAGGTCTCGAAGAAGGCTGTCTTGGATGACATCAGGCAGCCACCCGTTGCGTGAAGACTTCACCCTGGCCCATGACGAGCGTGCCGTCGAGCACCGAGTTCTCGAAATCGGCCGGACTCAGGGCGCGCGCATAGCGCCAGCCCTGTACGAGATCGCAGCCCTGCGCCGCGAGCAGATCGCCTTGCGCCTCGGTCTCCACGCCCTCGGCGATGGCCACCAGGCCCAGCTCGCGCGCCAGCGACAGCACCGCGGAGACAATGGTCCGCGCGTGCGGGGAATCGATCATGTCCGCCACGAAACTGCGGTCCACCTTGAGTGCAGACAGCGGGAAGCGGCGCAGATAGGACAGGCTCGAATAGCCGGTGCCGAAATCGTCCACGGCAAAGCGGATGCCGAGCGCGCGCAGCGACAGCAGCAATTGCTCGGCCGCCTTCGGGTCGGTCATCAGCACGCTTTCCGTGATTTCCAGCACCAGACGGTCCGCGCCGATACCGGCGTCCTGGATGGCGGCGCGCACGCTGTCGAAGAAGTTCGGATGCAGGAACTGCACGGCCGATACGTTCACCGACATATGGCCCACGTGGATGCCCTGTGCATCCCAGGCCGCCAGTTGCGCGCAGGCGCAGCGCAGCGCCCAGGCGCCCAGATGCTTGATCAGGCCATTCTTCTCGGCCACGGGAATGAAGATATCCGGGCGGATGGCTTCACCGGCATGCTCCCAGCGCATCAGCGCCTCCACCGCGCAGATCTTGCCGGAGTCCGGCCAGACGATGGGCTGGTAGTGCAGCAGGAATTCGCCGTTCTGCACGGCTTCGAACATGCTTTGCTCGATGCGGAACTGCTCGTCGAGCCGGCGATCGAGTTCGGACGTATAGACGCAGTAGCGGTTCTTGCCCAGCGCCTTGGCCTCGTACATCGCCAGGTCCGCGCGGCGCAGCCATTGCGATTCGCTCTGCGGCGCGCCGGCCGAATAGGCCAGCCCAATGCTGGTGGTGATGCGCACATGGCAGCCGCCCAGCAGGAAGGGCTGGCGGCAGACGTGGATCACGCGCTCCAGAATCCGCACGGCGTCGGCCTCGGAAGCCAGGCCATCGAGCAGCAGCACGAACTCGTCGCCGCCCAGGCGCGCCACGCTGTGCCGCGTGCGCACGGTGTCCTGCAGTCGGGCGCCCACTTCCTTGAGCAGCGCGTCACCGAACTCGTGGCCGAGCGAATCATTGATGTTCTTGAACCCGTCCAGGTCCATCAGCGCCAGCGCAAAGCCCTGGCCTGCCGCGTTGCCGGGCTGGGCAAGGCGTTGCCCGGACGTGTATTCCTCGATCCGCTTGCGAATATAGGCGCGGTTGCCCACGCCGGTCAGCGGATCCAGGAAGGCACGCTCGGTCAGTTCGCGCTGGGATTCCACCCAGTCGGTAATGTCGTGGCCGAAGAGCAGCAGGGTGCGGGCGCCATTGGACGCGGTGTGCTGGCTGACCCGGAGGTCGATCCAGTCCGGGCCGCCAATGCCGCCGGCCATGCGCACGCGCTCGCGGCGCGCGGCGCCATCGTGGGCGCAGCCATTCAGCATCTGGGCAACACGCTCACGGGATTCCAGCGCAACGAGGTCGAGCAACGACGCACCGCGCAGATAGTCGAGCGGGTACACCAGCAGATCGGCTGTGGTCTCGGTGGCTTCGAGAATCCGGCCCTGGGCGTCCACCCACATGGCCAGCGCGCCGGATGCTTCCAGCAACGCCCAGGCCTCGCCCCCGGCAGGGGTGGCACCGTGCGCACGGCGGTCGGCCGGCTCGGGTGCCAGGGCTACATCGTATGCAAGCGCGGTCATGTACTTTTTATGCCCGAAGTCCGGTGGACGCAGGATGGATATCGGATGGAATTGTCTGAAACTGAAATGCCGCCGCCTGTTTGACCCAAAACCAGTCCATGGCAAATGCATGCCCGGATCATGACCACTGGCTTTGACAGGCGGTGTGGCGCAACAGCGCCGATTCTAATACGAGGTTGCATACGCCTGTAGGCCGCGCTGCGTAACGGATTGCGGGAATCGGCGCCGCTACAACAGGCGGCTTGTCCTGCACACGCCATCCATGCACCGGGATTGACACGATGTAGTGAAATCCGTGACACTCGCTGCCATGACCTGTCTCGGCCCGCATTCCGTCGCCATCATCGCGATTATTCGCACCATTCCAAGAATGGTGGGTTAGCGCGCGTCCGAAACAGACAAACAAACCCGCCCAACGAGGCGGGTTTTTTGTGGCCGCCTCCTGGGTTCCACGCTTTCAGCCAGGAGTGCCGTATGCCATCGACCGCCGCAGTTTCCCGCCTCGCCCCCGCTTTCCCGCATGCCTTGCCGGTTCCTGGCGACATCGGCGCGATCGATGCCGATGACTACCTGCGGCGCATCCTGACCGCCCGGGTCTACGACGTGGCGCGCGAGACGGTGCTGGAACAGGCATCGAGCCTCTCGGCCCGGCTCGGTCACCGCGTCTGGCTCAAGCGCGAGGATCACCAGCCCGTTTTCTCGTTCAAGGTGCGCGGCGCCTACAACAAGATGGTCAACCTGCCCGCCGATGCATTGGCGCGCGGCGTGATCACGGCGTCTGCCGGCAATCACGCCCAGGGCGTGGCACTGTCCGCCGCGCGGCTGGGCGTGCGCGCCATCATCGTGGTGCCGCAGACCGCGCCACAGGTCAAGGTGGATGCCGTACGCGCCCACGGGGGCGACATGGTGGAAGTGGTGCTGGCCGGTGAGTCGTATTCCGATGCCTACGACCACGCCATGGTCTTGCAGCGAGAGCATGCGCTCACGTTCATCCCGGCGTTCGATGATCCCGACGTGATTGCCGGGCAGGGCACGGTAGGCATGGAGATCCTGCGCCAGCATCGCGGCGCACTGGACGCCGTCTTCGTGCCGATTGGCGGCGGCAGCCTGGCGGCGGGCGTGGCGTCCTATATCAAGGCGGTGCGGCCCGAGGTGCGCGTGATCGGCGTGCAAACCGAGGACTCCTGCGCCATGGCCCGCTCGCTGGTAGCCGGCGAGCGGGTGACGCTGGAAACGGTGGGGCTGTTCTCGGATGGCACGGCGGTCAAGCGCGTAGGGGAAGAGACCTTCCGGCTATGTCGGCATCTGCTGGATGGCGTGCTGACCGTGGATACCGACGCCCTGTGCGCGGCGATCAAGGACGTGTTCCAGGACACCCGCAGCCTGGTGGAACCGGCCGGCGCACTGGCCGTGGCGGGGTTGAAACAGTATGCGGAGGGTTTGCCCGAGGGCGCGGCGCAATCGCTAGTGGCGATCACGTCGGGGGCGAACATGAACTTCGACCGGTTGCGGATCGTGGCGGAGCGGGCGGAGGGAGCGCGGTAAATTGCTACGGGTTTTCTCCCCTCTCCCACTGCGTGGGAGAGGGGAGTCAAACCGTCAGACCTTGCTTGCCACAAAATCCTCGGCATCCACATCGTAGTTCGCCGGTTCCCAGCGGATCGCCAGCAGCGCCAGCAACCCAAGCAGCGGAGCCAGCGCGATCACCCAGAACACCTTGGTAGCCAGCGTGGCGGCCAGCACCGGGAACAGGAACAGCGATGCCGTGGAACTGGCGCGCATCAGCGTCTGGTTGAAGCCCACGCCCACGCCGCGCAGCGAGGTGGGGTAGCTCAGCGACGCGTATGTCATGGTATGCGCGCCGGGACCGAAGCCCTGGCCCAGCAGGAAGACCGCCAGGAACGAGATGGCGAGGGCGATCTGCGCCGTGCCGGCCGGCTTGCCGATCAGCGCCAGTCCGACCAGTGCGGCCAGCTGGAAGCTGTAGCCGGTCACGGTCAGCTTCCACGCGCCGGTCTTCGGCACAAGGTACACGCCGATCAGGCCGCCGACGAACGCGAACAGCAGGTTCAGCGCCAACGAGATCAGGATCGTGTTCAGCATCGTCTGCGCCAGGAAGCTGGCGATGATGACGGGCAGGCCGAACGCCACCGCGTTATAGGCGAACGACGAGGCAATCGACATGATCGTGGCCAGCGTGGTCCGGCGCGCGTACACGCCCTTGAGCAGCAGGCCGTAGTTGCGCCACGAGGCCGGACGCTTGGGCGGCTCCACTACCGCGTCGGGCGCCACGGTGGCGTCGATGCCGTAGGACTTCCGCAGGATCTTGGCCGCGCCTTGGAGGTCGCCCTGGTTGGCGGCCCAGATCGGGGATTCGCTCATGTAGCGGCTGCGCACGGCGATGATGATCAGCGCGGGCACCGCACCGAAGCCGAGGATGATGCGCCACAGCAGGCCGCTATGCGATTCCGGCAGGATCGAGTAGCAGCCCAGCACGAGCAGGTACGAGACGCAGATCGCCGCGTACCAGGTGGGGCACCACATGGCCACGCGCGCGGCCTTGTTGCCGTGTCCCTTCAGTTTCGAGAATTCCGCGAGGAACGCCATGGCCACCGGCAGGTCGATGCCGACGCCCAGGCCCATCACAAAGCGCGCACCGGCCAGCACGTACTCGTTCGGTGCCAGCGCACAGGCGATGGCGGCAAAGACGAAGCAGAGCATGTCGGCCATGAACACGCGGTAGCGGCCGATGCGGTCCGTCAGGTAGCCGCCCAGGAACGCACCGACGATGGCGCCGAACGTGATGGCCGATGCCACCATGCCCGTGCCGGCCGGCGTGAGGTTGAATTCGCGGGTGACGTCTTTAAGGCCGAAGGCCAGCGCGCCGAGGTCGTAGGCATCCAGGAAGATGCCGCCGAGCGCGATGGCTACGACGATGCGCGCGTTGCTGACGGCGGCGCCGCCATCGTTGACGAGGCGGGTCACATCGGCGGCGGAACGGATGACGGCCTTCGATGGGGCCGCCGGGCTGGCCGCCGCCGTACTGGCGGGCGACAGGGCGAGATCGACTGACATGGTTTTGTAGTTTTGAGGGCTGGAATGGAATCGGAAAACAGCGCGAAAGCCTCCCTGACCCTCGCCCCGACCAGCGGCGAATCGTACGACAACCCCTTGTTCAGACCAAATGCATTGTTGTTATATCTTTAGAACTGCACACATAGCGGGGTCATGGTGGAGCGACGATTGCAGGCAAGTTGAAAGGTTGCCCTTGCGAACGTGATGTACGATGACCGTCAGCTTTTTCACCGACAGGAGACATCGGGCATGACAACGCATAACAAGGTGGCACTGGTCACGGGTGCCGCCCGTGGCATCGGCAAGGCCGTGGCGCAGGCCATGCTGGCGGATGGTTATCAGGTGGTATTGGCGGGCCGCACCGCCGAAACGCTGCAGGCGCTGGCCGACGAGGCCAATGCTGCCGGGCAGACTGCGCTGGCCGTGCAATGCGATGTCAGCGACCCCGCTTCGGTGGATGCGCTCTACGCGAAGGTCCGCGAGCGCTTTGGCCGGCTCGATGTGCTGTTCAACAACGCCGGTGTCAATGCCCCGGCCTTACCCATCGACGAACTCTCGGTCGAACAATGGAAGGCTGTGCTCGATGTGAACCTGACCGGCGCCTTCCTGTGCGCACGTGGCGCGTTCGCGCTGATGCGTGCGCAAGACCCGCAGGGCGGCCGCATCATTAACAACGGCTCGATTTCTGCGCACGCTCCCCGGCCCAACACGGTGCCCTACACGGCGACCAAGCACGCGATCACGGGGCTGACGAAGAGTCTTTCGCTGGACGGACGCGCCTACGACATTGCCTGCGGCCAGATCGACATCGGCAACGCCGGCACCGACATGGCCAACCGCATGGCGCGTGGTGTGCCGCAGGCCAATGGCGAAATCCGCCCGGAACCGCTGATGGATGTGGCGCACATCGCCAGTTCGGTGCTGCACATGGCCAACCTGCCGCTGGCAACCAATGTGCAATTCATGACGGTGATGGCTACCAAGATGCCGTTTGTTGGGCGGGGGTAATCAGTATTGATTCCCTGCTGGTGGTGTTCTCCCCTCTCCCGCTTGCGGGAGAGGGGCGGGGGAGAGGGCCAGCGGTTCAAGCTCGAATATCGCTTGTCACGGGCGAGAGGCTTGCCCTCTCCCCCAACCCCTCTCCCGCCTTGCGGGAGAGGGGAGTAAAACCAAGCGGGAAAGAAACGTTCAACGCCGCCCCGCCATGAACGCCGCGGCATCCGCCGCCGTCATTCCTCGCTCATCCTTCGCTTCCGGGTCTGCCCCGTGAGCTTTCAGCAGTTCCACGATTTCCCCACGCTGGAACATCGCAGCCGTCATCAGCGCCGTGCGGCCGTCGGGCGATGCGCCTTCCACGTCTGCGCCATATTCGAGCAGGATTTCGATAATTTCCTTGTAGCCCTTGTATGCCGCGCCGGCGATCGGGGTCTGGCCCATGGCGTTGCGGATGTCGGGCGAGGCGCCGGCAGCCAGCAGCATGCGCAGCGCGTCGGGGTGGCCGTAGTAGGCCGACAGCATGACCAGCGTGTCGCCTTTTTCGTTGCGCAGATTGATCGGCATGCCGCGCTCGATCAATGCCGCCAGTGCGGTGGTGTCGCCGTTGCGTGCCAGATCGAACACCTGGCCGAGCGCCGCGATCATGCGGGCTTCGTCTTCGGCGGTCATCGTGGGAGTCTTGGGCGTTTCCATAAATTGCCTTTCTGCTGAAACCGGCGCCCTGCAGCAGCAGGGCGCCCGGCTTCCATCAAGTTACTTCGCTTCGATCTTTTCGATCGCGGCGGCTACGCCAGCGCCGTAGGCCGGATCGGCCTTCGTGCAATGGTCGATGTGGCGCTGCTGGATATATCGCGACACGCCCTTGATGGCACGCGCCGTGTTATCGAACAGCACCTGCTGCTGGGCCGGCGACATCACGCGGAACAGCGCGCCCGGCTGCGAGAAGTAGTCGTCGTCCACGCGATGGTTCCAGTGGTCGGCGGCGCCTTCCAGCGTCAGCGG
>Ga0209025_1002080_pt1 | contig 22703 bp, 21 predicted proteins | sample AraplaMF_Col_mLB_FD_184256 | JGI IMG/M metagenome (GOLD analysis project Ga0209025, IMG submission 184256) | Arabidopsis root microbial communities from the University of North Carolina, USA - plate scrape MF_Col_mLB (SPAdes) (version 2) | ecosystem: Host-associated > Plants > Roots > Endosphere... | reverse complement strand
TATTAATAAAGAAGGCGAGTCCGTAACGATAAAAAACGGTTCTCAAGTTTTTGTTAAAGCCCACCCTCTTATAAGTGAGAGGAATAAAATTAACAGTTCATTAATTGCTTTGGGAAGAGATATAAAATTTGTTCCTAAAGTTGGTGCTTCTAATTCGGGTTATAGTCCAAGTGATTTAATATGATTAGGCAAAAGTATGTAGATGAATACATTGAGCTTTATAGAAGTGGGAAAATAAAGTTTAACAAAGAAAGAGAACTGTTAATTGAATATCTAGAAAAATACGTTTTGAATAGAGACGATTTGTATTTTGATGATGAAATCTAAATGTAACGATTCGCCGTAACTCAAGTGGTAGATACTTTGTATCTATCCTCGTCGAAACAGAGGTACAAGAAATGCCTAAAACGGAATCCACTTGTGGAATTGACGTTGGATTAAAAGATTTTGATATTCTTTCTGATAGTACAACATACAAACACCCTAAATTCTTTCTTTCAATTCTTATAATTACTATTAAACATTACGACATTCATTCTCCTCATTTACGTATATTCCAAGCAAATTCTATAAATAATTTTATGAACAAATTAACAATGAAATCATAAAGAGAGCCTGCATAATGCAGAGTTTTTTCTTTTCGGTAATTTATTAAGCTAAGCCGTGTGTGATGCTGTTTGTTAAGAAGCGTAGTAGTGCGATTACGAATGTAATTGTTTATTTAAGCTGAATAATAACAGCTACATTTAAATTTTATAGGAGCAATTTTCATAACTTCTTAGTTTGCATTTCTCTCCATTCTTCCAGAATCACATTTCCGTTTCAACTTGCCAATCGTTCGGACACAATAAATGTAAACAGATAATTTCGAGGAGATAGATTTATACACCAGTGATGAACTGAAATTCCATTTAGAAAATTGTGGATATTTCCATGAAACGAGAGAGAAATATGTTGTTAATTTAGCAAATGATAGACAAGACAACGCCCAAAAAGAAAACAATTTGAGTCCCTATCATTATCTTCGGTATTTGTTTGAAACGCTCCCAAACATCGTTTTAAACAATAAAGAGGAAATTGATAAAGTCTTACCGTGGTCAATGAATTTACCACCTAGTAGCAAAATACCGAAAAAAAGTGAAGAAAACAAAAAGTAACTCTAAAATCAACCTTTATTGTATATTTTGGAGTTACTTGACGTTTACGTATATTATAATGAACAACCGTATTGTGAATTAATTACAGATAATTTCTATGAGATAGATTTTTGCCATGCCCTACACCTTTAAATGATTCGTATGATACACTTCGTGAAAAAATTGTGTTAGACCTTACTTTAAAAGTGTTATAAGTACAAGCATAAGAACAGGAAGACAATGTCTTTTTTATTATTATAAAACATATATAATGATGAAAATGGTCGCGTACTAAAAACATATTTTATGAATTTTTTCAGATGGGGGGATGTTGGTGAATAGGCCATGGATTGGCAAGGGAATATGGTACAAAATTTACAAGGAGAAAAAGCTGAATATTCAAGATGATTCATGCGAAATAAGAAAAAAAAAGGAAGGTCTAGAAACTGAATCAGAGCAAGAAGATGTAGAAACTGAATTAGAACAAGAAGAAGTAAATGAATTAGAACAAGAAGAAGTAAATGAATTAGAGAAAAAAGAAGTAGAGACAGAATCAAAGCAAGAAGAAGAAAATGAATTAGAGAAAAAAGAAGTAGAGACACAATCAAAGCAAGAAGAAGAAAATGAATCAGAAATAAAGTCTTCAGTGCGTTCAATGGTAATGAAAACACCATTTTCTATTGTTTCAGAAGTGTCTAGTTTTTTGAAATTCCCTAATATAAGTATGAAAGAACAAGAAGCATTTGTATTTCAAAATGAAAAAAATGCAGGGTGTCGAGAGCTAGATGCAAAGTTATTAACTACAGTGCAATATTATCATGGAAAGGCTTATTGTAAATTAGTTTCTTCAAATCTCCATGAAAAGAGAGAGTTTTTAGAATTTTCCAACCTTAAAGTCGAAGATGATATTGAAAAAAATAGGATCGAGGCATCTTCGTGGATTCCTATCCACAGTATGATATTAGAGAAGGAAAGTGAGGGTGAATTTAATGATTATATAACAGTGAAACTACCAATAGAAATAGGGAGGTATAAAGGTGAAATTAGTTTACGAGAAAAGGTGGTATTTAAAGAAAAAGTCACAGAAATAAAAGATGTGTCACAGGAAATTATTTTGACAAAAAATGAAATTTTATTACCAAAAATAAAAAAGACAGGGCAGAATCCGGTAACAGTTGAAAAAGCAGGCTTACTTGTAGAAGGCTATATCTATCAATGCATTGAATATACTATAGAACAAAGTACATCTCATGATAATGTGTATCAGTTAATGCAAAATATCGTATTGGAATTAACTATCCAAGTATTACAAGAACAAGAAGTGCGAATGTGAATTACAAAAATGATTATATCTCCATTGATTAGAACAAAACTTTATTTGTAGTATACCGTATTGTATTCTTGTGAAAACCACTAAGTACTACGAAATATCTTCTTACAGTTTAATTGCAATAAATTCATTTCTAAACACCAATAATATTTTTTAGAATAATTGGATGGACAACATCTTGAATAGTATCGACTTCAGTAAGGCCGTATGTTTTATAAAAGTTTTCTAATTCTTCAAAGGGAGACAATACACATTTTGAATATGCGATTTTTTCGCCGGTTGTACTAAAAATGCAACGATTTCTCCTGCTAAGTGTAGTCCCCTATATTTCGGGAGTATGAAAATACCACCCAATTCAATCCTATCTTCATCTATTTGGACTAAACGTCCAACACCCACATACAGCTGCAAGACAGGTTGAGCCCGAAGTGGTAAGGTTCTTAAATGGATAACATAATAATTTAAAAAAGGACCTGAATACGGTCCTTTTATTATTTCTTATCGAAGCAAACTGTTAGTATGCTCGTTTTCCTATTTATGCACATAAAGGGAAATTCATTTCTCACCTAACGTTGGGCTATCACTCTGCGCATGTTTGAAGAGGGAGAATTCTTTTTGCAATTCACTTTTTGTTTGTTGTTCGATCTAGATCTGAAATGGATAAATCTTGATACAAATTTTTAATTTTCTTTTGGCTAAAAATGAAAATCGCAAAATTACGGCCCTTCCCGAACGAAAAAGCCCATCGCCTTTAGGCATGGGATGAAAGTGAGGTTGGATACAGAGTGCTACTAGATAACCGCAAGGTTTGTAGCGCTTTAAGTATCCAAAGCGTGGGTTTCCTATTTTTTCTTGCTAACTTACCTAAAGCATGTGGTGACATATATCGCTGTAATTCTTTAGAAAATAATTGTGGTTCATCAGAAATCGATAGATTCATACAAAAACACCTTGCTATCTATAATACTTTTACAAAAAGAATAGCTTTTTATATTTAAAGTGGGCTTACACAGAAATACAACATATGTACATTTGTATAAAACCGGAATAAGGGAGAAGAACTATTAATTAGAACTTTACATTAAATTTTAATTTAACGTAAATAACAATTGTAAGAATCTAACTTTTTTATTTATATCTATCAAGAAAGAGTCTTTATATACCAATTAAAGTAAAATTCGAATTATATATTTTTTACATAATAAAATCAAATATTAAAGGAATACTATATAGTGTTTAAAACCGTTGGTAAAAGAATAAGAGTTCAGCAATGCAAAATTGCTAAACTCTTATTCTTTATTTTTTCCTATTCTTCCTAAACTATCTTTAATAGTTGTTTCTCCAAGTTGAGTGTATAACAAAGCTGTATCTTGACTAGTATGCCCAAGTTGCTGCATCACTTGTAACGAATCTTTTTCTTCCATATATAATTTATTTGCTAATGTATGTCTTAATTTATGAGGAGACATTCTTTTTCCATATGCCTTAGTATATTTTTCTACTATATCTTGGATAGCCCTAACTGAAAGAGGCTGTGCAGTATGTTTATATTTCGATAAGAACACATTTTTTAATTCTTTTCCTGGAGCGTATTTGTTATCTCTAATTTCCATATACTTTTCTAGATCACTCAATGCAATGGGGGTAATCCATACTGAATCTTCTTTATTTCCTTTGCGGATCACGTCAATTAGTCTTTCCTTTAAGTTTATATCTTCCATACGAAGATCGGCTAATTCACTTACACGAATACCACTACCAAGAAAGAGAGAAAGAATAGCTACATCGCGCTCCTTATCTCTTAAAAAATAGAACAACTGATGTTTCGTTAAAGATTTTTCATGTTCATACTTAGCGTAATTTAAAAATTCTTGATCATCATCATTATGAAATATTTTAGACCGCATACGTTTTGCACGGGCATTTAATGTTTCTTTATCTTTATGTATTTCAATCTTAGCCATTACATTTCTATAAAAATAACATTCTCCATCATCATTCTCTGATAAGGCGGTAAGGTACTTAAATAAAGACTTTAAGGCTGAAATTTTTCTGTTAACAGAGGAATTCTGCATGTTTTGTTGTAGTTTTAGAAACCTCATGAAGTTCTCAACATCTTTTTTCTTTAAATTCTCTAAATCATAGAAGGATATGTCCTTAATGGGCTTTAATTCAATAATTTGTTCAGATAATAACCAATTAAAGAAGACTCTAAAATCATATACATAATTCAGTAGGGTGGAGGGAGAGGCATCATGCAATTCTTTGTACTCCACAAATTCTTCTATGTAAAAGGGCATTTCACTTAAATTTTCGTATAATTTTTTACGATGTACGGATTTTTGACGTTGCTTACTGTAATCCATTAAAATCACCTCATATATACTATAACAGAAAAGAGTACCGAACACAAGTTCGCGTTAAATTCAATTTTTACACAGACTTATTTACATAATAAAATTATGTTATATAAAAACGTATGTAAATTTTGAATGGGATAATGTAGGTATTCTAATATTAACTATAGACAATCAAGCTTTAAATCTGTATTACGCTATAAAAACAGGTACAAAAACTACATATAACTGTATATAAAATAAAACTAATTTAATGTATTAAATCATACGGAATGTACAAAAAGTGTTTTCAAGTCGTTATAAAATGTGAATTGTTTAGTTTAATTATGGTTTATCAGGAGTTTAGGTCAACATAAGAAAAACTGGCGCAAATTAAAATGATATTTATTATAAAGGTTCTTTGTAAACAAATCAGCATTTGATTATTTTTATATAAAATATGAATTATATGGCTTTAAAACAATACACTAAAATCATGGATATAGGCTTTAAATCCCTAGAGGCTGTATTATATTTTTATAAAACTCTTTTATTGTTCGTAAAATTGGTATTTCGTGCGAAGTGTTTGTTTTTCCCCTTTTTATATTTTTTTTGTTCATCCAATAAAATACACCATTCACCTTTCATCAGTATGAATAGCTTTTAGTTGCAGATACATTCACCTATACATTTTAATATTGATTACATGGTTGCTTATAGGGTATAGCTAGCATATAAGCAACCATGTTAAAAAAATTCCAATGCAATACGGATAACTTTAACCACTTAAGACTAAATAGGTTGTGCTTTACCCAAAACTTAATTGTTTTTATATTGAAAGAGAATGTTTCCTATAGTCCTGTAAAAAGTATTCCTTATTGTACTTTGTTTATGTGAACATACAGTGGTTTTTAATTCTAATACAGATTTTAAAATATAACTTCGCAATTCCCCCTTCCGTCTCAATAAGATAAGAATTCTTTTCATTTTGAGACGGATTTTACTCCTTTTTTCAAATATCTATAATATCTCTTATGCAAACTAAATATAAGTAAGTAAACAATTCTACTTTTTTGAATGTGCTTCCGTGTTTTCTATTGTGGTAATCCACACAGATTTTTTCTAGATTATCTATATCTAATACGAGTGTTGAATGATGTTCGAGTTCTTTTATATGATGGATAACGAGTTGCATCTTCTTATGCTTCTGTTGTTTGGCTTTGTATTCATTCATGAAGCTTCCCTCTCCAACTAAGCAATATCAAATGTTAGAATGATAATCCATAAAGGTGTTAAACAAGTGATAAATACTAATGATACAAAACAAGCAGTCTTTTCTATCACATTATTAGATCCCTTCAGTCTATTCATTGGACTTAGAAACGTGGATAAACTTTGACCAATTTTGTTTTTCCACTCGTGGTTAGTGTTGTTTCTGCTATTTTTAGCAAATGGCTTGATAATCGCCTAGATAATTATAAACACCGTAAAAAACGCTATAACTAACTCCAATAGGTCGCGCTCCCTTCAGGATAACTAACTGGAACGTTGGCATTTTTTGCATACTTAATAAATAGCAAAAAAAGCAAGTCTGCTGGAACAGGCTTGCTTTCTAATAGAGATCTGACAACTCAAAAACCATTTCTCTATATTATTTAAAAATAGTAATTTATGAAAATTATTGCACTCACTTAATAGAGAAATTAAAGTCATGAACCCTTACATAAATATTTTAATGATTACTATAATCAATCGCAAGAATTAAAACAACGCTATATAACACTAATCGAATTATTTTTAATGTACGTAATTTCATAATGCACCTCTTAAGGTACTGAATCAAAATTTCCACTTAATTAACGAAGGTTGTATTTTTTACTTTCCAGTCCTCAAGTTTAATGCTAACCCAAAAACCATAGATACCTAGTGTAATAACTGTTAGAAGTAGCCATTTAATCCAGTTACCAAACAAACCAACTGCTGAACCGTTAAATTTCATTCTATGCCCATCAACCACAGTATGTTTAATTTTCCAACCATAAACCATACACAACGCCCACGGATAGCAAATACCAAGCGTGAACACTGTAATAAGCGCTCCCAAGATACTCCAACCAATGAAGCTCAAAAGTCCACCATCAAAGAAAGACTGACGCCCCCATTTTGATTCTGGTCCATAGTTACTTCCTGCATTAACGTTTATGTTAATATTTTCTGCCATAAAACACACTCCTTTGCCAATTTATCGTGATTAGCGCACGTATTTTATTCAATTTAACCTTACATATTTTAGCACAAAAATGTTACTTCCATAAATTTTTTAAACGTTTAGTTATTTCATTTAAACCAATAAACTCAAAAAATCCACTCAATGCCGCTACGGTCTAAGAAAACAGCTAGAATAATAGCTTTGATTCTGTTTCTCTCTTTGCTAGATATATTAAGCAATTCATTTATTTCTTCCCACTTAAATTTCATTTTACTATAGAAGACATACGTTTCAGACAAATAAAAAACGAGTTTTACATACAACTCGTCTTATATGCCTTACCTTACTTTACTCATTCAAATATTAGCACGAGGTTCCTCTAACTCCCCCTTATTTCTCCAGTTAAAGTTGGAGCTAGGATTGTCGCGATATTAGCGATGAAATGCATAATTCCACTATATGTTCCTGAGTGTGCAGGAGCCGTATCGACAATAATTGCCCAAAATAAGGAACTTGGTAGAAAAGCAAACGCATTTCCAAGCGACATAAGCGCTAATACAGCTACATAATTGTCCATCGCTGGAATGAAACTAAAACAAATCGCTGTAAGTAATAAAGCAATAATCGTTAACCCTGTTCGAGCTAAACGAAGATTCCCTGTTTTACGTAAAATACGGTCAGATAGCTTCGCCCCTAGCGGCAATGTTATACAAGCTCCAAGCCAAGGAATCATCCCAAGATACCAAAGAGAAGATAATTGAAAATGAAATACATCTTGCAAATATTTCGGTGTCCAAATTAATATTAAAAAATTGATATATTGGAAGCAAAAATATGCTAGCGTAACCAAAACGAATGTCGGAACTTTAAAAAAGGAGTACCATGGCTCTTTTTGAATTTCTTTCTCTACTTTTACTGATTGAAGCATACCCTCAACACTTCGTATTTCAGCTAGTTCTTCTTTCGTCACTCGCGGGTGATCCTCAGGCATACTCGTAAAAGTAAAATACCAAATAATCGCCCATACAATCCGAATTGCACCAAGGATAAAAAACATTACTTTCCAACTTGTGAAAGATAGTAACATAACTGCACCTAACGGAACGCCAACAAAACCAAGAGATGTTAGAAAAGCTCTCTCTTTTGGCGCTGCCCAGTTTGCTGCTGTCTTATTCGAAACCGCGAAAGATGGCCCTTATAAAACTCGGAAGAGAGCGAATCCTGCTAAAGCAGACCCTCCCAAAACAGCCATCCCTATTTCTCCAGCAAAAGCGGTAGCAATTTCAAAAATAGACCAAGCTATTGCTGCTACAATCCATACAAATTTCGGTCTTTTTTTATCTGAAGAAATACCACCTAATAAAGAGCCAATCATGTAACCGTAACCAAAATACCCTAATATAGCTCCCCATTCCCTCGAGTCAAAGCCATAATCTTTTATAATAAAAGACTGCGCATAAGCGATTGCCCCACGATCAATATAATTCACCATCGTAATCAAAGTGAGCGTTGCAAAGACATAATAGCGGAATTTATTCTTCATCAAAGTTCCCACCCTCTTATTCTTTTGTTTTTCTCTCTAATCTTGCATTCCTTGCACACCTTGAAGGAAGAATCCGTTTATCACTAACGGCTTCTTTTATTTATTCTTCATACAATAACTATTTTGTTAAATTTCTCAATTCACAAAGTACTAACTTTATAAAATGAATTCATACATATTTATTGAATACATTTGAAATTCTTATAAAATCAAATAATTTAGGAGCTGATTAGTATGCCAAGTAAACCAATAGTAATAACGCTTCCTCCTATATCAAAAACCAAAATTACATTTTCTTCTTCTGATGAAGTAATTAACCACACTTTTTTAACAAACGAAACTTCAGAACCTATAGCAACGTTTGCATATTGTCCTATAGAATTCGAAAGATTTGAAACTAAAAGAATACCAGTTCTTATAAAAGAATTTTTCATAGATAATCCCCTAAATCCCCTAGATTTCAGGGGATTATTTTATATCAAATAACGCTTTCGTTAAAAACGAACGTTTAACTAAAACGTCAGCTGACATTTTGTATTTAAAATCGAACATTTCAACAAATCACCAGCTGACATTTTAGTTCTCAATCCTAATTTTTAGGATACCAATCGTCTGAATCATATGCATCTATATTGTTCGCTTTTCTCCAGCTTTCTTCCTCAGCTCTAGCGATCATTTCTTGCTCCACTTCAATTTCCACACGCTCCTATTCGCTCCATTCTCTTACCATCTTTATCCTCACCTTTTTTAATAAAATTCAAATTTCATTATTTATAAAAAACTTTAAATATATGAATGTTACATAAAATACTTGTAAAGTTTACTGTCATTCTCACCTTTTGTCCCGCAACCGTTATATAATCAAAGTGCAAATCCGATTTGCAAACAACTACCTTTCCATACGACATAACTTTTATTGATGCTAGGAGAAATCCTACCCTTTTTAATACCCACTTACTTGACATACAAAATTTCCCTTATTTTTCTCTTTATAAGCCCGTACAACATCTTCAAATTTATAACCGTACAGACGGAAGAAGATGCCAAACGCTTTATGTAAATAGCTTATAGCCGAAATACGTGTAAAAAGACATTTTGCCAAATCCGCAGGCTTTCAAAATCCTCGTCATGCTTTACATACAATAAAAGGTATTGAGACCATTCAGGCCTCATATAAACAAAGGCGAAGTCTTCAAAGGGACTCCGCCTTTTCAATGTACAATGAACTTCAACAATTACTAGCTACTTCCTAAACATCGTTCCTCATTTACCAACCTTTTTATGCTTTTTTCAAACTTTGCAACAGAACCTCTAATATTTTGTTCCATAAATTCTTACTACATCAGGGGTAGATAAAGTAACTTTTATCAAAGATTTGCATATAGTTAAAATAGTGCAACCACATTGACAAGAAAACTTTTCCCAAAATACGGTTAAGCTCATTCGTTAGTTATTTACCGAATTTCCCCTCCGAAACATCTACTAATAATGAACTACTTGCTAATTAGGTACGCTTAAAGCAGAAAACTATTTCTGAAAAGCCAAACATTTCTTTCAAAGGAGCTGGTTTTATGTTAGAAATACTTCTATTTTTAACTTGTGTTTCTTTTCTATTGATAATAGGGGGATTCGTCCTTTTATTAAAACAATACAAAGAAATCAAAAATATAATTTCAATATTAAATGCTAAGCAAGAAGAAGGAAAAAACTCGACGGGTAACTCTATTCCTATAAAACTTGATCTTGGTGCTCTAAATAATTTAATTGCTTCAGGGATAGCAAAAAATTCAAATTCATCCAATACCAATCAAAAATCCGAAAAAAACAAGTAACTGTCCAATTACTTCAAAGGTGTAGCACACAAATGCAAAAATAACCAATCCTTTTCTCCCTATTTTATTTATAATCTCCATCTACAGTTACCTCATTTTAAAAAGGAGAATCGTCATGCACAAAAAGTCTATTTCGATTATTATTCCTATCCATAATGAAGTGAAAACACTAGCAAATATTTTAAAATCGTGCCTACAGCTTGAACCTTTAGAGATTATCATTGTGATAAACGGATGTATTGATGGTTCGGTTGAAATTGCAAGGTCTTACGGTTGTAAAATCCTTGTATGTGATAAAGCAGTTGATCATAACGTAAGTCATGCGATAGGGGCAAAAAAAGCCAAAGGAGATAACCTGCTATTTTTAGACGCTACTGTAGTTATTCCACCTTCTACATTAAAAAAATTTATTCGACCATTATTAGAAGAAAATATGGATATAGTATTAAATAACTTAAATTATATTTTTTACAAAAGACAGCGCCCTGACACAGCAACTATATGGCAGCAAGTATCTAATTATTTTTTTCATCGCCCTGATTTAAACATAGATTCCTTAGCATTCTCTCCTTACGCAATGACAAAAAAAGCTGTTGAGAGAATTGATGCTGATAGTTTAGCAAATCCAATCCTAGCACAGTTAAAGGCTATTAAAAATGGGTTTCGTATCTCACATGATATGGAGATTGATGCAATGCCCGCAAATCACTACAATCCACAACAAAATTTATCCCCCTCTACACCACTTTCTGCTTCTGAAAAACAAATCATTGGAAATCATATTGAAGCATTAGCAGGATGGATTAGTGATATACAACATTCACGAGCTCAATATACAGATAGAAACAGACTGCGAGATATTGTTGAAGGATTAAAACTCAAAAAACAACAATATATGCCGAAAATCACTACAGGTCAGGAACTATACTCTAATACTTACGGGGGAAAACAATTATCCGTTATAATTCCTGTCCAAAATGAAGAAAGAACAATTGAAGCTGTTATTCAAGAAACACGAAAATTAAATCCTCTTGAGATTATTATTGTAGTTAATGGGGCAACAGATCATACAGAAGAAATCGCGAAAAAGTGCGGAGTGACTGTTATCACCTACCAAGAGGCGCTTGGAAATGATACTGGACGTGCTATTGGTGCATATTTTGCAAAAGGTGATATTTTATTGTTTATTGACGGTGATTTTTTGATTTCTAAAACCGATTTATTACCTTTCGTTCATTCCGTTCAAAGTGGTGTAGATCTAGCTTTAAACAAATTAGAACATTACTATATGTATCGTTTTCCTTATTCTATTGTGACGGCTTGCAAATATGCTGTTAATTTAGCATGTAATCGTAAAGATTTAGGCATGGGTTCAACAATTGCAGTCCCTCATGCTTTTAGTCGGAACTGTATTAACAAAATTGGTTTTGACGCACTTACCTCGCCAGTATTAAGCCAGGTTAGAACAATTATAGAGGGGTTTAATGTTAAAAATGTTCATTCAGTTGGAATAGATAACATGAATCGTGTTCGTCCAGAAAAACATTTTTCTAAAAATGGAGAACTTCCGTTATCGACACAACAAATTATTGGCGATCATATAGAAGGAATTTCTTATCTCATCAATCAGAAAGGGAAAAGAGGCTTTTTTAATTATTAATCCTTAATTTTTTCTCGAGACTGCTTATAGATTTAATTTTATAATTCCCCCGAATTTATAAAGTTAATACAAATAACAATAGTAAAAAAAGACGGATTAACACCGTCTTTTTTAATTTCCTTATACATCTTACTATTCATTAGTAGTAAATAAAGAAGGAAAAATTTTTTATTTACTACATTTCTAAGAATTTGCTAATTTAAGAAGTTTGAAAAGAAAGACTTGTTAATAGAGATGAAACACTTAAGTCATCATTTAATGTGATTGAGAAACATGCCACTAATGGTAATGTAATAACAATTGCTCCACTAGGATTTATTACAATAGTAGGACTTGTCCCACATGTCCCACCACAATTTACAGCTGCCGTCACTCCGCCTCCAGGAGTAATGGTAATCTCAAGACATACATCAAAACAAACATTATTAGTAGTACACGCCATAACTATCCCTCCTTTCTATTAACATCTACTTATAGAATATGCATTTAAAAGCGTAAGGGAACGGCGCTATTCACTAGTTAAATAAAATAAGAAAAACGCTTAATAGTAACTATCTAACTATCTTTTTGTAAGACTAAACAGTTCAGATGAAAAACTTAAATCATCATTTAATGTAATATCAATACATGCAATAAACGGTATTACATTAAAATTAGGCGAACACTCATCATTGCATCTTACAAGTATTTCTGCGCCGCCATTTGGGTTAATCTTAGTTTCTAAGCAAATATTAAAGCAGTTCCTACTTGTACAAGCCATTAATTTCCCTCCATTCGATTTATATCTTCATTACTAAATTATGTGGAATAATAAAGAAAGGCACGGCTATATATACATATCTACTAACTAGTAGAATCAAAACTATTAACTAGTGGCAATAAACATGCCTAGGCAAACTAATCCCTAGTTATATATTTGTAATAAAATCTTTTAGGAACTTACAGTAAAAAAGAGTCTCTAGTAATTCAGGACCCTTCTTTGTTTACTTTATAACTCACTAAAACAATAGCTTATTAATTTTTTGTATCACGAAACCAAGATATCGTTTCGTTTAAACCTCTTTCCCATGACGTACTTGGCTGAAACTGTAAAATTTCTTTTAGTTTGGTTACATCAGGCCGACGATTTGGAATTTCTTCAAATCCATGCGGATATACTTCTTCAAAGGGAACATGAACGATTTTTGAGGATGAATTTGTTAATTGGTGAATGTTTTCTGCTACTTCTTGTACACTTTTTTCATTTTCAGAACCAATATTCAGTATTTCCCCATTTGCCTTTGTATCCATTGCGCTAATTGTTGCCTCTACCGCATCACTTACATACGTAAAGCAACGGGTTTGCGTTCCATCTCCATATACAAGAATTTCTTCACCTTGTAAGGCTGCATGAATAAAACGTGGAATTACCCCAGCATACGGGCCATCTTTTGCTCTTGGTCCATATATATTAAAATAACGAACAATTGTTACTGGTAATCCCTTCAATGCATATCCCAAACAAAGGGTTTCTTCTAATGTTTTACATAATGCATAGCTCCAACGAATTTTTGAAGTTGCTCCATAGAGACGATCCCCTTCTTCCTTAAAAGGTGGTTTCGCTTTTCCGTATACTTCAGAAGTAGATGCAAAAATAACTTTCTTCTTTCCAGCCAGTGCCGCTTGTAAAATATTTCTCGTTCCATCAAAGTTTGTTTCAATCAGTTCGATACTCTTTTCCATCGTGGTCTTTACACCTAAAATCGCTGCTAAATGAAACACAACATCATGTTGTTGAACCAATTCATATATTGTACCTTTTTCTAAGACACTTATTGGAATGATAGGGATAGAATCCACTAAATTCGTATGATAACTACTTTTTCCTTTATAAAAATTATCGACAATTGTTACTTGATAACCCCTTTTAACCAGTTCTTCTGCCAAATGTGATCCAATAAATCCAGCCCCACCTGTAATTAAACAACGCTTGCTCATGCACTCACCTTCTTTATGACACTACGTGTGTCTACAATATGATTTGCTTGCTTAATAAGCTGCCAATCAATGTTTGAATGGTCTGTTAAAATAAGTGTACATCCCACCTGTTTCAATATTGATTCTTCTAAAACAATTGATTCATAGACTGTATCTCCAATTTTTGCAGAAGAAATAAACGGATCATAATATTGCACTACATATCCAGCATCTACTAATAACTGTATGATAGGAATAGCTGGTGATTCACGCATGTCATTTACATCCTTCTTATAGGCAATACCAATAACCAAAATACTTGCAGGAGACTGTACGACTTCCTTCACTTGATTTACTACTTCTTGTGGCATTCTTGCATTAATTTGATGAGCTACTTCTATTAATTCACTAGTCAGACCATGCTCATTTACTTTCCACTGAAAATATAAAGGGTCTACTGGAATGCAATGTCCACCGATTCCTGGTCCTGGCCAATATGGCATAAAACCAAAAGGCTTAGTGGCCGCCGCTTCTATTGCTTCACGAAAATCTATGTTTAATCTTTTACACAAAGTATTTAATTCATTCACAAGAGAAATATTAACTAAACGCTGAATATTTTCAAAGAGCTTACACATTTCCGCTACTTTTGGTGAACTAACTGGTACAACTTTATCAAATACAGATGCATATAATGCTAAAACTTTTTGTTTACATTTCTCTGTTTGACCACTTACTACCTTTGGAATAGACTGCACTGTATATTGGTCATTTGAAGGATCAATACGCTCTGGAGAATACCCAATATAGTAATCTACCCCAGCTTTCTTTCCAAACTTCGATATGATAGGAATCACTATTTCTTCTAATGTTCCTGGATAAGTGGAGCTTTCAAAAATGAGGGTTTGTCCTGTTTGGAGATTTTGCTGAATATAGTTTGATGCAGAAATAAGTGCACTTAAATCTGGTTCTTTTTTTTGAGTGATAGGAGTCGGAACGGTGACAATAACATAATTACTTTTCTTAAACTCTTTAACACCATTCGTAGGTGTATGCGCAATCAGTTTTTTATCTTGTAATAATTGCTGTAAATCTTCTGAAGAAACATCTGGAATATAACTCTCACCTTTAGAAATCATTTTTATTTTTTCCTCATCTTGATCTATTCCAATTACTGTATAGCCTTGCTTAGCAAAGTGAACTGCTAAGGGAAGACCTACATAACCTAAACCAATAACTGTTACGATACAATTTTTCATTTTATTTTATTCTTCCTTTCTTAGCTGTTATATTATTATCTTTTGTTTCCTTTCTCTATGATAAGATCACCATTTTTTACGTTTTAGTAGGTTTATATAATACAAAATTTTATTTTTCTCTAATGGAATATGTCCTAAATGTTTATCAAAATATAAATCTACTTTAACTTGGTTTACAATGCAATTTTCATTTATCTGTTGCAGCCCTGTTATAAAGGGATTTAAATGATTTTTCATATCAAACTCGGCTGCTATATTTTGCAAATAATAAATATGAGGTACATATTTTATTTTGTTATAAAATGCTATAACATTAATCCTCTCTGCAAACAATTTTTCAATTTCTTCTATAGATAGATCGGGATACGAAAGATTAAATAATTGTTTAATAGGTTCTGTATACCAATTTGTTAAAATCGTTTGAGGATTATTGACTAAGGCCATGGATCTTTTTATATATCCAGCTAATATAAGAGACATAACCCCCCCACCTGAACTTCCATAAAATAAAACATTTTCTTTTTTTACACGTATCTTATTTATTATTTCTTCTAAAATTATAGCTATCTCATTTAAATAATATCTACCTATCGTTCCTTGCCCCTATCCTAAATTGATTTCGCCTAAATAAAGAGTCGGGTCATTATAAAAAATTAAAGAATCTTCAAAGTCCTCCATCCAGGTATATCTTTGGAAGACGGGAGGCTGTTGATTTTCACTTGCGCCTGAACCTAAGATAATGGCATTTGTTGATTCCGGCTTGATACGAATAATAAATTCATAGTTTACTGCATTCCATTCAATATTTAGTAGAAAAGGTTCTGTCATAATAAAATGAATTTCTTTAAGCTGCTCATACAGAATATTTACCTTTTTCAACTGATTAATCGACTTAATCACCTCCTTACCGTTTCGTTATTTTTATAAAAAGACGAAGTGAGGTATAACTCTTTCCTACTCATTTACTCCTCATCTGTTTTCACTTTAATGTTAGGAAAAAAACTTTTTAATTCACTCTGTTTTAATAAATACGAAAGACCTTCTAAGTGATCACCTGTAATTCGTAATACGGCTGGTGGATGTCCTATTGATGCGAAATGTTCACTTGGCCGAATGCGGTTTGGTTTCATCACATCTACATAATGAACACATTCTACTTTATAACCTTGGAATATTGCCTTTACTTGTGCAAGACATGATGTGAAAAGTGTATCCCAGCCAATTCCATCTAAACACTTTCTACTAATAGCATGAGGAACGGCAACGAGAGATCCAACACCTAAATCTCTACGATCACAAGCTATGTTTAACATATATTTATATACGTTTACAATGTATAGAGGGAATCTGAGGTTTAAATTCAAATCATTTAAGGCAATGTCGGTTCCATCAGCAACAGCTTGCGTAAGCGGATGGAGATCTTTCGCAGGAATGGAAAAATCAGCATCAATAAACAGAAGAATATCACCAGTGGCCTCTAAAGCACCAATTGCACGTCCAACATCGTGCCCTAACGCTTCTTCATAGACAATAACCGTAGCTCCTAATTGTTTAGCAATCATTTCTGTACAGTCAGTTGAACCGTTAATAACTACAATGATTTCCTTAGGCTCAATTTTTCTAGCTTCACGAATGACTTGTTCAATCGTCGATTCTTCGTTTTGTGCTGGGATAATGACTGATAACTGTTTTCCATTGTAGATAGAAGAATGCATCCCCCATCCTTTTTGAAAAAGAGAAAAGTTTTTTTCTTTTTTCAACTGCTCTATAATTTCTCTTTTTCTTCCGCCATCTGTATATCCACCCCTTGTCCCTTTTTTCCGCAGCCATTCTGACATTACTTGTAAGTGGTTTTCAATATCATATATTTCTCTTTTTGCTAGTTTATTTTTATAGAAGGTTTGTGGGTTTGAGGGAGCATCATTTAATGATTTCATGATTATGGAGGAAGAACTACTAATACGCCAGCCTTTTTCTACGAGTCTTATTTGAGCAAGAATAGGATTCATAAAGGTCTCATACCCTATATCTTCTATTGCTTCCTTTGTAATTGCATTTGGCATAGATAACAAAGAATCAATCTTTAAGTCCGTACGTTCTATCACATCATTTAACACTTGTCTATATAATCCAGATACATCTGGCCAGTTCATTTTCATTCTTGCAAAAAGTGAAGAATCCATATTGTTTACAATTACGTCCGTTTCATTATTCAGTATAGGTTTTAGAAATTGTTCCAGCTGTATTGAAAAAATAACAGCATTCCCGTGCAGAAACAGCAAAACATCCCCCTTGGCAGCCTTCGCTCCAGTAACACGTGCTTTATTGTTGTCTTTTTCTTCTAAAATAATTACATTGCATCCAGCCACTTTTATAAAACTTTTGTTTATCTTTTCCCTATCATTTGTCACGATAATTATCTCTAACGGTTGCAAATAACTAACTTTTTCTAGTACACGATTAAGTGTTGTTCCCCCTTCTTCAAGGGGAATAATGACAGATAATTTCATTTCTCCCTGCACTCCTCCTATGTTTTTACTAGGTTTCACTTGATTGATATAATAAATGGTTTCATTTTTCCCAACGGCTGCATGTCCCGCTTTTTTGTCATAATATAAATTTATTTTAATTTGATTCACATCACACCCCTCATCTATCTTTTCTAATCCAGAAATAAATGGTAATAAGTGATTTTGCACATCAAATTCACATGCAACATTTTGTAAAAAATAAATGTTCGGTATATATTTCATGCTATTATAGAACTCTAAAACGTTAATTCGATCACCAAACTTTTCTTCAATATCCTCTCTTAATAAGCCTGGATAGGACAGATTAAATACTTGGTTTACTGGTACAGGAATCCACTTTGTTAGAATTGTTTGTGGGTTGTTAACCAAAGCTGTGGACCCTTTCACAAAACCTGCCAATATTAATGACATAAATCCTCCCCCAGAACTGCCATAAAACAATACATTTTTATGGTCAACATGTAAATTCGCGAGGATTTTCATTAAAATCATTGAAATATCTTTTAAATAAAATCTGTCCTGCGTCCCTTGTCCCCAACCTAGAGGTATTTCTCCAAGATACAAGGTAGGATCATTATAATAAATTACGGTATCTTCAAATTCTCCCATCCAAGAATGTCTATGAAAGATGGGGGGACCAATTGGCTGTTCTTGAAATCCTCCTGCCCCTGAACCAAAAACAAGAACATTAGAAGCATTTGTCTTGATTCGGATTAAAAACTCATAGTGTACTTCATCCCACTCAACATCGAGTATAAAAGGATCTGGCATATTAAATTGTATTTGATCCAATTGTTCATAGAAAATTTTTACTTTCTTATACTGATTGAGCAATTTAATCAACCTTTCCAAGCAATATTTAATATACAATTTACTGTTACTACACAATACTTCTTATTTCTATTTATTAAATATATTGGAGATGTATCTTCACGAATCATTTACCATTCGAATTACATCCTTACTCACTTCTGGATTGGAATAAATATGAAAAACCTTCTAGGTGATCACCTAAAATAAGTGATGTAGTTGGCGAATATCCTTTGGCTACAATATTTTGGTTTGGACGAATTCGATTCGTTTTTATTACATCTGCATAATGAACACAACTTATTTTATGACCATTTAACGCAGCTTTCACTTGTACAACACTTGGGCATATTAATGCATCCCAGCCAACATCATTGAGAAATTCTCTACTTATTGCATGCGGAACTGCTGTAAATGAGCCTATACCTAAATCTTTTCTATCACATGCTAGGTTTAAAGCATATTTGAATAAGGTAACAATATGAAGTGGGAAATAGCGGGATAAATAAGGGTTTAAATCATTCAAAGCGACGTCGAATCCATCTGCAATTGCTTGAGAGAATGGATGTAGGTCCTTTGCAGGAAGCATAATATCTCCATCCAAAAATAAAAGAATATCACCTTTTGCACCCATTGCACCAATTGCTCTCCCCACATCATGCCCCAACGCATCTTTATAAACAATAACAGTAGCACCCAATTTCTTAGCAATATTTGCAGTATTATCGGTGGAACCATTTACAATAACAAGAATCTCTAAAGGTTCAATTTTTCTGGCTTCACGAATAACTTGTTCAATTGTTGCTTCTTCATTTTGTGCAGGTATAATGACAGACAACTGTTTTCCGTTGTATATTAGCGATTTCATTCCCCACCCTTTTTGAGAAAAAGGAATGTTTTTATTTTCGTTGAGTATTTTTATATAATCTCGTTTTCTTATACCATCTGTATACATACCCCTTGTTCCATTTTTTTTTAACCATTCTGCCAACGCATCCAAATGCTTGTTCATAATTTTGCGTTCATCAACTGATAATGATTTTTTATTTAAAACTTGATCTTCTAAACAAAATTCTTTAGATAATGTTGTATCTATAGAATAATGAAAGGTAAAACATTGATTTTTTTCAACGAGCCTCATATGAGCTAGAACTGGATTCACTAGACTTTCGTAATTGATTTTCTGTAAGGCATTTTTAGTAATTGCATGCGGTAAAGAAAGAATAGAATTTACATGAAACTCTTTTTTTCCTAATACCTCGTTTACCATTTGTCGCCAGACCGTATTTGAGTCCGGCCATTTCTCTCGTTGCCTTTCAAGAAAAAAAGATTGTAAATTATTAAGGACAACATCTGAGGCACCTTCTAAAGCAGGTTGCACAAATTGTTTAAGCTCCAAGAGTGGAATAACTGTATGTGCATCTAAGAACAATAACACGTCTCCTTTTGCTGCTTTTGCTCCTACGACACGTGCTGCATAATTATTTTCTTGATTGTGTAAAATATATTTGCACCCAAATTCATTTGCAACATTTTGATTTATTCTCATATTCTCGTTGATTACAACAATAATCTCATAAGGAAATAGATTTTTAGTGGATCGAATAATATTAGTTAATGAATTTATTTCATGTTCAACTAATATAATGGCGGAAAGTGATTTAGTCATATTTTTATTTCTCCCTACTCTCTCATATCTAAATCATCATGCAAGTCCAAATGTTTTATTAAGTAAGACAACGCTTCAATATGATCACCCATTATTCGTAATACTGCTGGTGGATGACCCATCTGGTTGATATGCTCTTTTGAACGGATCCGATTTGGTTTTACAACATCTACATAATGTATACACTCTACTCTGTATCCTTGTATTATAGCTTTGACTTGTGCAAGACTAGGACATAATAAACTTTCCCATCCTATTCCTTCGATGCATGACCTACTGATAGCATGTGGAATAGCTACTAAAGATCCATTACTTAATTCAGGACGATTATAAGCCAAATTCAACATGTACTTTACAATATCAACAATGTAAAAAGGGGGATTTAGACTTGGGTTTAAATTATTTAGTGCTATGTCCATTCCATCAGCAACAGCCTGCGTATATCGATGCAAATCACTGGCCGGAATACTGAAATCACCGTCTACAAATAAAAGGATATCTCCTGTTGCTTCAAGAGCCCCGATTGCACGTCCAACATTATGACCAAGACGCTCAGTGTATTCAATAACAGTTGCCCCAAGATTAGATGCAATAGCTGCCGTTTTATCATCTGAACCGTTTACTACAACCAAAATTTCATAAGGTTCAATTTTTCTGGCTTCACGAATGACTTGTTCAATTGTTGCTTCTTCATTTTGTGCTGGTATAATGACGGAAAGCTGTTTCCCATCGTATATAGAAGATTTCATTCCCCATCCTTTTTGATAAGATGGGAAATATTTATTTTGACTTAATTGCTTAATAATATCCCTTCTCTTACCCCAGTCCGTAAAACCACCCCTTGTACCATATTTTTTTAACCATTTAGATAATACGACTAAATAATTTTTTATTTTAATCTTCTCTTCATCTGATAATATTTCTTTAAATAAATACCCGTCCTCTTGTAGCAATTCATCATTAGATAGCATATTTATTGAATGACAATGACTAATACGCCATCCTTGGTCCACCAGCTTCATATGTGAAAGAATTGGTTTTTTGAGAACCTCATAACCAATACCAACCACAACCTCTTTTGTAAGTGCGTATGGCATTGAGAGTAACGAGTTTCCCTTTAAATCAGGTCGATGTAAAATTTCATTTAACATTTTTCTCCATACTATATCTGAATTATAACATTTACCTATATCAATAATTCCATTTAAATTATTTAAAATAACATCGGTTTGATTTATAAGAATGTGTTCAAGAAATTCTCTTATTCGAGCTGCAGGAACAGAAAAATTCCCATCTAAAAATAATAGGACATCCCCTCTCGCTGCCTTTAACGCCGCCACATATCCAGAGTGATTTCCAATATGTCTATCTTCGAAAAAAATACGACATTTATGTTTCTTTGCTATTGTGTATAATTCACCTTTAGAATTGCGTAACAAAATGATAATTTCTATCGGTTCTAGCTGCCAAGCAGATATGATTAATTCTTCTAGTACATTTTCCTGAGTGCTATATGGAATAATAATAGTCAAAGATTTCATTAAAGTTCACCTTCTTCATAGAAATTTCCAATTACCTATTTAATTAATATATACAATTAAGAGTCATATTGTGTAAAAATTGATGTCCATTTTAAAAAATAAACGCAATGGAAAAATATAAATATATAAATAGTTTAGTACCACATCATCATCTGAATAAAAAAGCTATAATCCTCGAACAATAAAATCCTTTCAAGTAAATAATTCTATCCTTTTTGTTTTTATAGATTTCATCAGAGGTTAGGTACAAGAGGCTAAAACACTTTGAGCACTTAACTAATGATTTACTTGGTAACAGAATAGTTTCCGAAGGGACTATACACCTGTTGATTAGTAACGATATACCCAAAACTTGCATCTTAGTGATAATAGAAATAACCTACTACCTTTAGTGGAAAAAATTTCATTAAAGTCAGCCAACTTATCCCTCTAGATGCGGGAATATCGATCATAATATTATCCGTATTTAATTTATATTTTATCAAAATTATTAATATTATAAGGTACCCTTTTCCACGTAATTCCACCATCTGTCGTGTTGAAAATTTCCTTTTTATTACATGCCCAACCATTGTGTGGATTAAAAAAATGAAGACAAAATACATTTTTTAGAAAAGGATTAATTGATACCATTTCCCATTCCAATGCTTTCTTCTTTATTCTATATGTTTTTCCTGTTTCACCATCTATAACCCAGCCAAATTGTGAATTAAAAAAAGAAACAGCTGCATGTCCTGTATTTAATATTTGGTTTGAAATAATCCATGTTTTTCCTTTATCATATGAAAAATTCGTGTAGAATACATTGGTGTTTTTTGAAATTTTAATAGGTATTATTAATAGATGATTTTTATAAATTGGTTTATATGGGGTGATAACCCCACTATTAAT
>Ga0209025_1002076_pt1 | contig 22750 bp, 22 predicted proteins | sample AraplaMF_Col_mLB_FD_184256 | JGI IMG/M metagenome (GOLD analysis project Ga0209025, IMG submission 184256) | Arabidopsis root microbial communities from the University of North Carolina, USA - plate scrape MF_Col_mLB (SPAdes) (version 2) | ecosystem: Host-associated > Plants > Roots > Endosphere... | reverse complement strand
GATTGTAAATAGCCTATGAAGAACTGAAGTTTTTTAATTATTTTCTATATTCACGAAAAATTTCTGAACCTTTTTTCGTAAAAGAGCGAATATAAGAGTGAAAAATACTTTAGGGGAAAAGGCTCAAAAAAATTTAGTATTAAGTGACAATGGAAATCAAAGATATTTCGAACACGACTGTGAATATAGTAACGGTTGTGGAAAGGCTGGTGAGTGATAAAGACTGGTATTATGAAAGGGATGGGTAGAAAGCGAACATAACATTGTAAAATGGCACTATATACAGTAGGAAGTTATACACCCCTTAAAAAGAGGTTCAACAATTAAGTGAATCTAGAAATATAGACTATTTTACGAGAGAAAGAGGGGGTTCTAAACGTGGATAAAACAGAATGGCAAGAATGGTTGGAAAGGATGGTTGCTGGAGACCAAAAGGCCTTTCAACATATATATGAAGCGACGAGTAAAGATGTATATCGAACGGTATCGTTTCTCGTTGTAGATCAGCACGATGTAGATGACATTGTGAATGGAGTTTATATTCGTATGTGGAAATCATTTGCGAAATATGATCCTAGTCGTCCGTTTTCATTTTGGCTACATAGTTTAATTGTGCATGAGGTACAAGATTGGAGAAGGAAATTGTGGCGCAGATTCCGGATTCTCGAGAAGAGCAAAGAATTTTGGCAGGACCAGTTTCCTAGAATAGATGAAGAGGTGCTGCATATGGAAACACGCAGTGAATTGCTAGAATTAGTGAAAACACTATCGTATAAGCATCGTGAAGTGATAATTATGCGGTATTTTCATGAATACAGCTTGGATGAGATTGCCTTACTTGTCGGAATTCCGGTCGGTACAGTGAAATCCCGGTTACACACGGCGCATAGGCAATTGCGAAAAGAGATGGAAAAGTTACCGATTGGAGAGGGGGAAAAGGTAAATGGATTTTGAAAAACAATTGCGTGAAGAATTTCAAAGAGAAGCCGAGCATATGCAACCATCCAATAAATTGAAAAATAGAGTGAGTGATTCGTTTGAAGAATATCGTCAAACGAAGGTGACATACAAAAGTTTAATAAAGAAACGCGTGTTAATAGGTGCTACTGCCGCGGCATGTATCGGAACTCTCTTCATATTTAGTACGGCTATGCCGAGCTATGCAAATAAGTCTACGTTAACCTCAATCTTCAAGCCTGTATTAGATTATTTTCATATAAAAGAAGGCGCCGAAAAAATTACGAAAGAATCTGCTACCGTTAAGGAGAATAACGGGGTAAAAGTGACGATTAATAGTACGGTGTATGACGGCGTTACATTAATCGTTTCTTACACCGTAGAAGGTAGTAAACCGTTTGATGAAGTACCGAAAATAGAGACGGATAAGAGCTATATTGTTATATCAAATGAGAAAAATTTCGTGGAACAGAAACAAGAGTATGGCGAATTTAAAGATAAAGATCATAAAGTATATTCCGGAGCTATGACATTTGATTTCAATAACAGTAGCTTTAATCCAGACTTGCAAGCGAAGGAAGATGGAAATCGAATTAAAGTATCCGATATAGCAAATAATTTTAATCTTTCTCTTAATATAGATAGATTAGGCGGAAGAGAAGGGAAAACGCATGGAAAATGGGATTTTGATTTGCCTGTTCAAAGTGCACCAGCGAAACAAAGTGAGAAGGAAATTATCGTTAATAAAGATTTAAGTGCGTTACGCCCTAAGGCGAAATTAGAGAAAGTCGTTGTAACTCCTCTTAGAATTTATTTGCAAGGAACTGCGGCAGAAGAAGGCGGACCATTTGATTACCTTGTGTTAGACGATAAAGGAGAAGTCTTAAAGCAAATGGAGAATCAGGCAGTTATTACTGATGATAATGCGGTCTCAACAGCAGCTTTCGAAACAATTAGTCGGGATACGAAATCAATAACAGTCATTCCTTATGTATATGGTAAGAAACACTCGGGGTATGACACGAAAAATAAAATTCCTGTTAATAAGGCGGGAGAAACGAAAGTTCCTCTTGGTGGTAATGAGGAAATGACTATAACGAGAATTGAGGAAAAAGACGGAGAAACATATGTATACTATAAAACGACGAAACCAATCAGTAATTTATGGCCGTTCTTCTTAGTAGACGAAGATGGAAAAAAAGAATTTGGAAAGCAGGAAAAGCGTATCAGCACAGTAAAAGGAAAGGAATCGGTAGAGGTCTTTAGAACAACATTTGGAGATAAAAAGTTATTTATCGTGAATCCGAATACTGTGTATTATGATCAAGCGTTTACGGTAGAATTTAATTAAAATGAAGTAAAGTAAGCCTTCTCGAATCTTCGTAAGTTGCTCACGCATTACATCGGGTAGGCTTTACTTTTTTATTTTCTGACATATGAAATCTCCTTTTATATACCATTCAGAGTGAACCCCAGCATATCATCGTTGAGGGGGAGAAATGAAGCTTGATTATGAAGAAAAAAATTAGGGATATGAGAGCGGAAAAGTTGCCGGAAAGGACCTCTTTTGGAAGTACGTTAAAATGAATCATAGTCCATATAGAAATACAAGTGGAAAGTCCCTCCAGTGTATGAACTGAAGGGGCTTTCCACTTATATCTCTAAATTGTGGATCTGTAATAATCTGTTCTCTTATGGCGTGACAGGGCTAAGAGGAGCGTAAGGGTAATGTGGAAGACCATATGAGGTGACAGGAGTAGGTGAAAATTGATCATGCAAGACTGTATTTCCTTCTTGCGGAACACCCGCAGCATTGACTCCGAATGTGTTCGTGATGACACTTTTGGCAGGGCCGTGTTGAGAGGTCACAAGTACTTCGTAGCAAGGACTTGGCATCTGGAAGGAATTTGGAAGGGATGCGTGAATTACGAGAAGATTGCGCGGAGGGATTGTAAACGTAAACGGTGTGAGAATCGGTTGAACGTTGTCGGGCGGAGCGATGCTGCTTTGCTGAGGTTGAATCGTTTGTGCGGTGTTTAAAGATGGATTGACGACTTGTCCACATAAAAATGCAAACTTGGCAACTTCGGTTGGATTATACGTATTTTGCCAATCTAACACGGATACTGTGACAGTTTGGGGCATGTTGTAATCTTCATTTAAAAGCGTGACAATCACGATTTCGGTATTGGGGTTTCTCCATATAGATCCTGTCGTAAATACAGCGGATTCCCTTGGATAGTTTGGAGCTGGAGCAGGATACCCATAAGAATTAAAGTGTTTTGCTGACAAGAATAATAAAACTCCTTTCTTTTAGAATGTAATTTAATTATATGCCATTGCGTCCTTTTTGCTTGTATGCTTGTCCGATTCATAATGTTATTGAATATTTTGTTTTTTTATGGGAAATAAAAGTCGTTTAAAAGAAATTGTATTCATATATATAAGAAATTAACGGTATCAAAGAATGAACACGGTTATATGTATATGTGATTCACTCCGTATATTGTATTTACCAAATTCAACCACCATATTACAATGTAAATATAAATTTTCAAGAAAACGGGTGATGGTGTGCAGCATAAAATTTTATTAGTAGAAGACGATATTTCTATTCAAGAAATGGTGAGGGGGTATTTAACGAAAGAGGGATTTATTGTAGCGGTAGCTTCTGATGGAGAGGAAGGAATGACGAGGTTTTTAGAAGATCAGTTTGATTTAATTATTCTTGATATTATGATGCCTAAAATAGATGGCTTAGAAGTGATGAATATGATTCGGAAAAAGAGCTCTGTTCCGATTTTAATTATGTCCGCAAAGGATACGGATCTTGATAAGGCGTTAGGACTTGGACTCGGCGCAGATGATTATATTTGTAAGCCGTTTTCTATGATTGAGTTATCCGCACGGGTGAAGGCTGGAATTCGCCGGTCAACTACGTATTCCGCTCCGCAGCAAAAGCAAGATGACATGATTGTAATTGGGAATTTGAAAATTGATACAGCTAATTTTACTGTTCAGAAAAATAATGAAGCTATTAAACTTACATCGAAAGAGTTTGAGCTTTTAAAGTTATTTGCGAGCAATCAAAATCGCGTGTTTACGAAGGCGCAAATTTATAGCTTAATTTGGAATGAAGAATATTACGGTGATGAGAATGTCATTAATGTCCATATGAGAAGGTTGCGGGAAAAAATTGAGGACGATCCCTCTCAGCCGCAGTACATTAAGACGTTATGGGGCATCGGTTATAAACTGGAAGTGATATAGAATGGTTGTATTTTTAACGGCAATTATTTTTTTATTAATTGGTATCATTTATTTTCAATATCGCACAGGAAAAAATCGAAGTGCAAATTTACGTTATACATATGAAAAGCTTCATATGATTCTAGAAAAGAAAACGAGTGAAAATTTATTAGTTTTGACAGATGATAAAGAGTTGAAGTCATTATTAGTGGCAATCAATTATTTATTAGATGAAAAGAAAAAAACAATTGCGAAGCATTCAAAACTGGAAATCTCCATGAGAAAGATGCTTTCTAACATTTCGCATGATTTAAAGACCCCGCTTACTGTGGTTCTTGGTTATGTGGAAATTTTAAATGTAGATAAAACGATAAGTGAAGAAGATCGGAAAGTATTACTAGAAAAAGTTCATACGAAAACGTTAGAAGTGCTCGATCTTATACATAAATTTTTCGATCTTGCCAAATTAGAATCTGGCGATAAAGACATTGAAATGAAGCGAGTTTATATGAATGAAATTTGTCAGGAACATATGCTGTCATTTTATGATTTATTAACAACGCAAGGATTTGACGTTCATATCGATATACCGGAAACGCCGATATATGCACACGGGAATACAGAAGTGATTGGAAGAATTATGAATAACTTAATTTCAAATGCAATTGCCTACGGGGGAGACGGAAAAACATTAGGGGTTACACTTCGAAGTGATGATCAATTTGTGTACGTGGACATATGGGATAAAGGGAAAGGAATCTCTGAATCTCATATTGATAAAGTGTTTGAACGGATGTACACATTAGAAGATTCACGCAATCGTTTGTATCAAGGAAGTGGACTTGGGCTGACGATTACGAAGCGTCTTGTAGAAGCATTAGGGGGAGAAATTCATCTATCTAGTACGCCCTATGAGAAAACAGTATTTACGATTATGTTAAGAAGAATCAATTTTTAGCTTGTAGAAAGAGCAATTCTACAAGCCTTTTTAACTTAAGAAATTTGTAAGGAATAGGTAAGAAAAAAGAGAATTTCATTTCTTATTATATAAATATAGAGCGGGAGCGAAAGGGGAATGAACGATGACGTACGTATTGAAAACGAATCAATTAACGAAAGTGTTTCACGGTAAAGAAGTTATTTCTAACGTAAATATGCATGTGAAACAAGGGGAAATATATGGATTTCTTGGACCAAACGGTGCTGGTAAAACAACGATTATGAAAATGATTACGAATTTAATTAAACCGACGAGCGGCGAGATTGAGATTTTCGGTGAGAAATTAACAAATACATCATATGAAGTACTAAAGCGAATGGGGACAATTATTGAATATCCAATTTTTTATGAAAAACTAACAGCTAAAGAGAATCTAAATTTACACTGCGAATATATGGGGTTCTATGACAAGAAAGCAATTGATAGGGCGTTAGACCTTGTAAATTTACACAATGTTGATGATAAGCAAGTAAAAGATTTTTCACTTGGGATGAAGCAGCGACTAGGGATAGCAAGAGCGATTACAACAAAACCAGAGTTGTTAATTTTAGATGAACCAATCAACGGTTTAGATCCAATCGGCATTAAAGAGTTACGAGAATTATTTAAAATACTTTGTAAAGAATATGGAATTACGCTGTTAGTGTCTAGCCACATTTTAGGTGAAATGGAACAAATGGCAGATACAATTGGTGTCATTCAAAACGGAAAGCTAATAAAAGAAGTTTCCATGAAAAGTATTAATGGGCAACAAACGGAGTATATTGAAGTTACTGTTCAAGATGTGAAACAAGCAGCTTATCTGTTAGAAAATAGACTGCACCTGACAAATTATAAAATTATGGGTGGAAATATAATTCGCATTTATGACACGTCAGTAACGCAGCAAGCCATTTCAAAAACATTGATTATGAATGATATAGAAATTGAGAGTATCAATAAAAAGAATAGTTCATTGGAAGAGTACTTCTTAAATCTTATGAATGGAGAGGGAATCCATGCTTAATTTAATAAGATTAGAACTTGTTAAATTTAAATTATGGCCAGTCATTAAAGGAGCTTTCATTGCACTTCTTATTATGCTGGGTTTTGTTACATTAATTATGCTTGATGGGGAATTTAAAAGTTACGATGATGCTTTTCGGTTTATTGATATTTTTGTGAAAGCAACCTTTATGATATTTGGCGCAAGTTTAATTGCTAAATTTATTATTCAAGAATTTAAAGAAAAGACAATGACAGTTATGTTTATGTATCCGATTAATCGTAAAAAAATGATGATTGCAAAATTGTTCATTATTATGATCTTTACATTTCTTTCGATTGTTATTTGTGACATTGTAATTTTTAGTTTCTTTTATGGATTAAATGTATATTATTCAGTCATAACAGAGCCGTTAACGATGACAATTCTTTTGCCAAATGCCTCTAAATTATTAATGAATGCCATTGCGGCAACTGGAATTAGTTTAATTCCCTTATATTTTGGTATGAAAAAGTATTCAGTGCGGACAACAATTGTATCGGCGGTTATTATTATGTCCCTACTAACATCGAGCTTATCTGGTCATTATTCCTTATATGATATTATTTTGGTCCCTATTACATTAGCTTGCATTGGACTATTGATTGCCTATATGACTGTAAGAAAAATAGAGCAAGTGGATCTGTTTAAATAAATTAGGTGAACTAGGAGGAGAGCCCATTATGCTACACCTCATGAAGTTAGAAATGAAAAAGTTTAAATTTGGTTGGTATGTAAAAGGAGCGTTGCTTGCTAACGTCATTATTACGACTTTGTTCATTTCCATGAACTATATACAGGAAGTAGAAAAAGATTTCATTATGACGAATGCTGAGGATGCTTTTTTATTGATAGGGACAATGGTAAGGGCGACGTTTATTGTGTTTGCTGCAGTATTACTTTCGCAATTAGTTATTGAAGAATATAAAAATAAGACAATCATGCTTATGTTCTCTTATCCAGTTAAGCGGAAGCAACTCTTTGCTAGTAAATTAGCTATTATAGCGATACTGACATTTATAACAATTTGGTTATCTAACATAATCGTTACAGGTGCAGTCTTTGTTTTACATGAATATTTTTCGTTTATATCATATTCGATCACATTTACTGACTGGATGCAGCAAGCGATCAACATGATTCCATTTGCAGTCGCTGCTGCAGGTACAAGTTTAATTCCGCTATATTTCGGAATGCGTAAATATTCTGTTCCGATCACAATTGTATCATCATTGCTTGTCGTTTCATTCGCTTGTTCTAATAATCCAGGATTTTCAGTGGTCGTGATTATTCCCATTCAGTTTGTCCTTGCAGCTGTTGGACTGATGATTGCCTACTTAGCAATTCGAGACATTGAGAAAAAAGATGCGATTTAGAAAGGGATATAAGGGCGCCGAGAGCATCTGGCCGCGTATAGAAGCGGTCAGGGCCTTTTTCTGCCACATGCGAGGTTTAAAACAGAGGAAGAAAGCAAGTTGCGGTCATGGTGTATTTCAAAGACTTATATGTCGAATATCTACTTAGGGGGAACGGTTATGGATTTACTTGTACTTAATCTAGTAGGTGGATTGATAATACTTTTAATAGGAGGAGTCTTATATTACAGAAAACCAGAGAAGAAGTCTTTTTTACTTTTACTGATGATAGGGACAGTAAGTATAATTATAAATGGAATTAGAATGCTTTTATAATAGGTGATGATAACTGCGAGCCACAATTATAAGAAAAACGCACTCATCTGAGTCCGGTAGAATATCGAACGCAGGTGAGTGTGTAACCATATACCTCTTTTGTTTACTTGATAGGAAAAAATTAGTTCTTTATTCTCATAAACTCCAACAAATCATCAAAAACTTCCTGTTGATTTTTCCATAGTTCAGGTAAGTTATCTAAGGGGAAAAATTTTAGCTGTAAGCTTTCTTCATTATCAGTATGTAATGTTCCATGAAAATCCTTGCAAATATAAGTCAATTTCACTAAGGCAACTTGATCACCGTTAGATAGTGTTCTCTCGTATTTTTTTCCAGAATACACATTAAAGAATTCAAGTTTACCTAATTGTAAGCCTGTTTCTTCAAACACTTCTCTTCTTGCTGTATCTTCAACTGTCTCGCCAAATTCCATAAATCCGCCAGGTTGTCCCCACTTGCCGTTATCAGATCGTAATTGCAGAAGCACTTCATTTTTTTCGTTCAATACAAAACAACCTGCGACCACCATAATTACTTTTTCATGTCCAACCATATTTCGTAAATAACTTATATAATCCATACGTTTCAGCTCCAATATTCATTTGTATCCATTATAAATGATTCCAGACTGACCCAAAAGGCACATAATTGCCTTTTGGGTCAGTGTTTTTTCCGTTATCGATTGTTCTTTGCAATATATCGGCGCTTTTCACAATATATCGGCGATTCGACACGATTTAAAGACGCTTCGACGATATTCAACATACAAGTATTCGATTTGCTGAGCTGAATAAAAGTGAAAGAATAAGAAGCTGCCCAAAAGTGAAACTTTGGGGCAGCTTCTTAGTAAGCAAACATTACCTCTTTGGCTCTTCCATTCCAGCTGCAGCCCATTCTTCTTTTGCCGGGCCGTAAATGCCAGGAACTTTCAATCCTGCCTGGCGCATAAGGACTGTCATTTGTCCGCGGTGGTGGTTTTGGTGATTGATGATCGTCATAAGAAAGATTGAATTGGGCATTTGCTGTCCGAAGAAGTCATTTAAAGTAGCTAAGTCTTTGTCTGTCCATTGTGTTTGAATTGCTTCAACAAATGCACTGGCAGTTTGACGATAGCTATCTGCAATAAACTGAGCTGAAGTTGGAACAGGGAAGTCATTCGCCGGTGCGTCAAACTGGAGTCCTGTGCGGGATGCGATAACAGGAATAGCTTCCACAATATGCCATGCAATGCGTCCTAACGTCCAATTGTCCGGTGTAATTTCTTGTGTCAGTGATTCATCAGTTAGCATATCTAATACTTTTTGTGTTGAATCTGCTTCGTATTTCCATGCTTTTAAAAAACCTTCTACAGTTTGGAACATAGAAAAAACCTCCTATGGTTAGATTCAAATGGTAAATTCGTGAAAGTTTTGTCGTTTCCTTCTAGTATTTTAATTTACAAGAGATTTTTATCAGAGTTACAGAAAGATATATGATAGAAGGAGTTATATATAAATTAAAAAACGACATAAAAACCCCTTTCTTTTAAGGGGGAACGAGAGCATCTGGTCGTGTATAGAAGCAACTTATATGTTGGAAAATTAAAATGGATTTATATAGTATTTGAAAAAAATCCTATAAAATGCAACCATTTGAATCTCTATATAGTCTAATAGGTGTACAAAGATATATACGTATATGAATCTTTTAAAGGGGGAGCTATATGGAGTTACTCTTAAAGCGAGCACAAAAGGGTGATGAAGAAGCCTTTATTGAGGCAATTGATATTATAATGCCGCAAATGTATAAGGTCGCAAAAGCACGTCTCAAAAATGAAGAAGATATAGGCGATGCTGTGCAGGAAACCATTCTTGCAGCGTTTAGCAATTTGAAGAAATTAAAAGAACCGCGCTATTTTAAAACATGGATTATGAAAATATTAATGAATAAGTGTAACGATATAATAAGAAAAAATAAAATTGTATATGTCGAAGATTACGAGCAAGTTCCGAGTCAGCATGCGATGAATGAAAAGATAGAACAAAAATTAGATTTCGAAAGTATTTTAAACCATTTAAGTGTCGAGTACAGATTAGTGATAGTTTTATTTTATGTAAATAAATTTACGACAAAAGAAATAAGTGAAATTTTAAGTGAAAAAGAAGGAACGATAAAATCGAGATTAAGTAGAGCAAGGCAGCAGTTAAAAACATACTACTTACAAGAAGATCAAACATTAAGTAATGGGAGGAGTTCAAATGAATCTTAACTTTGAGAAGCAGTTAGAAGAATCATTAAATGAAGATATCTTAATCCCTAAAAGTGTTATAGAAAAGAAAGAATTTGCTTTTGAGCAAATCAGAAACAGTAAAAAAATGAAAAAACGATTTTCATATAAAAAACAAATTGCTGCTGTGATTACAGGCCTATCTATTGCGGGTCTTGCTTTGTATGGTGAGTCTCCTATGGCGATGGTAAAGGAAATCTTCCTTACAAAAGATCGAGGGGTACAAAAGGCTACGGATAACGGATATATGCAAAAAGTAGAGAAAAATAATAGTATGAAAGATAGTGGAGTTACCATTCAAGTAAAAGACATAGCGTATGATAAATCAAAAATCGTATTTTCATTACGGTATAAATTTGATGATAAAAGTGTGTTGCAGAAAGTTTCTGAATTAAATATGGTATACGATTTAACTGACAATAAAGGAAGATATATAGAAAAAGCTGATACAACAACTGGTTTAACGAAGGAGAATGGAGAAATATTGGCAAGCGGAGAACAAAGTATACAGGTAGATGCAGAGCATGGTGAACTGACAGGTAATTTTGTTTTATATCCAATGAATCCGATTACTGATATTGAGAGTTTGAATTTCAATATACAATCAATTCAATTATTTTCATCACTAGAAAATCAAGATACTACATTTATGACAGAAGCAGAAACAAAATCTAATATCGTTAAAGAAAATATTTTTGCATTTCATAAAAATGGCATGCAATTAAATAAAGAAATTCTTGGGAAATGGGAAAATAGTATCACGGTCGATAATAAATTTAATAAAATTCATGATATCAAATATGTTCCTCAACAAAAACTAGAATCTTTAAAAATCTCTTCTGCTGAATTGTTGCCAACAGGGATGAATATCACGTTTGAATATGATTCTGTAGAGGATGTTGAAAAGAGAAAACAAATAATCCAGACAATTAATAGTATTACTTTAATTGATCATAAAGGAAAAGCGCATCAATCAACATTGAAGGGATATTCAAAAACTTTAAATAATGAGAAGAGCATTAAGGTGAAAACATTTGATATTACTTCTTTTGATGAAGTAGGAGATTTTAAAGTGATTTTGAAAGATGAGAATGGAAAAGATGTTGAGATTAATTTAAAGAAAGAATAATTGGTAAGGAAAGAAGACTTTTTAAGAAAGTCTTCTTTTTTGCTTGTCCTTTTCGTTATTAACTGGAGTTAATACACCTAGAGAATATTCGTAGATTGGTAATAGACGATCAATAGTCTGAATATTATGATTGTAACACAACAATCCCTATACTATAATGATAATAAGCAACATGAATACACATTCATTTATTTTAGAACGGGCGTGCCGTTAAAACGGGGGATTTATGTTTTTGTAATGTAAAGAAGGGGGAGTTAAAAGTGGAAAAACCATGGCTGCAAAATTATCCAAAGGAAATTCCGCACACCATTTCCTTTGATATGAAGCCTCTTCATGTGTATTTGCAGGAAGCTGCTTTACAATACCCAGAAAAGAAAGCGCTTCATTTTCTAGGGAAGGATATTACGTATGCAGAGTTAGATCGTAAAGTTAGGCAATTTGCCAATTATCTTCAAAGGCTTGGGCTAGAAAAAGGGGACCGAGTCGCGATTATGCTGCCAAACTGTCCGCAAAGTGTTATCGGTTATTACGGAACACTATTAGCTGGCGGTGTTGTTGTGCAAACGAATCCGCTTTATACAGAAAGAGAGCTTGAATACCAACTTCATGATTCAGGTGCGAAAGTTATTCTTTGCCTCGATATCGTATTTCCGAAAGTCAGCAATGTGCAGTCTAGAGTGAATGTTGAACATGTCATTGTGACACGCATCGCAGATTATTTACCATTTCCGAAAAATTTATTGTATCCATTTGTACAAAAGAAACAAACGAATCTCGTTGTTCATGTAAAAGAAAGTGAGAATATTCACGTTTGGAAGTCTATTGAACGTGCGGAGGATACTGCGGTAGATATGCCGTGTGATCCAGAAGAAGATTTAGCTCTCCTGCAATATACGGGCGGGACGACTGGATTTCCAAAGGGCGTTATGCTTACGCATAAAAATCTTGTGTCCAATACAAGGATGGGAATGCATTGGCTGTATAATTGCCGGGCAGGTGAAGAGGTTCTTCTCGGAGTATTGCCGTTTTTTCATGTATACGGCATGACAGCTGTTATGAATCTGTCGATTATGGAAGCGTATAAAATGGTCCTCATTCCGAAATTCGATATTAAAATGGTGTTAGAGGCAATTAAAAAACATCGCGTTACGTTATTTCCTGGAGCCCCGACTATTTATATTGCGCTATTAAATTATCCTGAACTTCATAAATACGATGTTTCTTCTATTAGCGCATGTATTAGCGGTTCAGCTGCTCTTCCGGTTGAAGTACAAGAACAGTTTGAAAGTGTGACAGGTGGTAAGCTTGTAGAAGGATACGGTTTAACAGAATCGTCCCCAGTTACACATGGTAACTTTTTATGGACAAAGCGAGTACCCGGAAGTATTGGTGTGCCGTGGCCGAGTACAGATGCACGTATTCTGTCACTAGAAACAGGTGAACCATTGCGGGTAGGTGAAGCTGGCGAAATTGTTGTGAAAGGCCCGCAAGTGATGAAGGGATACTGGAATAGGCCTGAGGAAACAGCAGCGGTGCTGAAAGATGGTTGGCTGTATACGGGTGATGTTGGCTATATGGATGAAAACGGCTTTTTTTATGTGAAGGATCGGAAGAAAGATATGATAGTGGCAAGTGGCTTTAACGTATATCCGCGTGAGGTAGAAGAAGTATTATATGAAAATGAAAAGGTGCAAGAAGTAGTTGTTCTTGGTGTGCCTGATCCGTATCGCGGTGAAACGGTAAAAGCGTTCGTTGTTGTGAAAGATGGTGCAACATGTTCAGAAGAAGAGTTAAATGCGTTTGCTCGCAAATATTTAGCAGCGTATAAAGTGCCGAAAGTATATGAGTTTCGAAAAGAATTACCGAAAACGACTGTTGGAAAGATTTTGCGTCGTGTACTTATTGAAGAAGAGTCGCAAAAGCAAGATGATGAGCAAACGGGCTAATGCCCTTTCTTTTTTTTGAGAGAATAGCATTGACAATATTTGAAATAGTCAGTATTATTAGAATGTGAATGAATCATCATTCAGTCATCTTCTTGAAGGGGATAGTACTGTGAAAAAGAACCGACCTAAATATAATCAAATTATTGATGCAGCGGTGATTGTCATCGCTGAAAATGGATACCACCAAGCACAAGTTTCTAAAATAGCAAAACAAGCTGGTGTTGCCGATGGAACGATATATTTATATTTCAAAAATAAAGAAGATATATTGATATCTTTATTTCAAGAGAAAATGGGAGAATTTATCGAAACAATTCGGCAAAAAACAGCAGGAATTGAAAGCGCTGTAGAGAAGTTATTTATGTTGGTAGAAACACACTTTTCTTTACTTTCACAAAATGATCCTCTTGCTATCGTTACGCAACTAGAACTTCGCCAATCCAACCAAGACTTACGCCTCAAAATTAATGATGTGCTGAAAGGGTACTTGCAAGTCATTGATGAAATCTTAGAAACTGGCATTAGGCAAGGAGAATTTCGCACGGATTTAAATGTCCGCGTGGCAAGACAAATGATTTTCGGAACAGTAGATGAAGTTGTTACCAACTGGGTAATGAGCGACCATAAATATAATTTGGTCGCAATTTCAAAAACGGTGCATGAGCTATTAGTAGCAGCTTGTGGTTACCGCAATTAATGGGGAGGGAGTACATTTGAATTTCCTATCTGTAACGGTGGAGGATTACATAGCAATTGTAAAGATTAATCACCCGCCAGCAAATGCGATGTCTTCACAAGTTATTAGTGAAGTTGGTGAACTGCTTGATGCAGTGGAAACGGATGAGAATGTGCGCGTTGTCCTTGTTCATGGGGAAGGTCGCTTCTTCTCAGCAGGAGCGGACATTAAAGAGTTTACTTCTGTTGAAGAAGCAAAAGAGGCAACGAAATTATCGCAGCATGGACAAGTGATCTTTGAGCGTGTTGAAAAATTCTCAAAGCCGATTATTGCGGCGATTCACGGCGCAGCGCTTGGCGGAGGATTAGAATTTGCGATGTCTTGCCATATGCGCTTTGTAAGTGAAACTGCGAAAATCGGTTTGCCGGAGCTAACGCTAGGATTGATTCCAGGATTTGCAGGGACGCAGCGCTTACCGCGTTATGTGGGGAAAGCGAAAGCTTGTGAAATGATGTTAACAAGCGATCCGATTTCAGGTGTAGAAGCGGCTCAACTAGGGCTTGCCAACCGAGCATTCCCTGAAGAAGTATTGTTAGAAGAGGCGCTGAAAGTAGCGAAGAAGATTGCAGGAAAAAGCGCAGCATCTGTCCGCGCTGTATTAGAACTGCTGCAAACAACGAAGTCTTCTCATTACTATGAAGGTGTACAACGTGAGGCACAAATATTTGGGGAAGTGTTCACAAGCGAAGATGGAAGAGAAGGTGTAGCAGCGTTCTTAGAAAAACGTAAACCTTCTTTTAGCGGCAAGTAGTTCTCTATTTTTTTAATATAAATTAACAGAATATTAGTATTAACCAAATTTTCCTTTAAAAAACAAGGGGGTAAATAGAATGAACATCTACGTACTCATGAAACGAACATTCGACACAGAAGAAAAAATCGCAATTAAAAACGGTGCAATTTACGATGGCGAAGCAGAATTCATCATCAACCCTTACGATGAATATGCGATTGAAGAAGCAATTCAAGTAAGAGATGCAAATGGCGGTGAAGTTACAGTCGTTACTGTTGGCGGTGAAGATAGTGAAAAAGAACTTCGCACGGCATTAGCGATGGGCTGCGATAAAGCGGTATTGATCAACATTGAAGATGATGTTGAAAATGGCGATCAATATACAACAGCAAAAGTGCTTGTTGAGTACTTAAAAGAGAAGGATGTTGACTTAATTTTAGCTGGTAACGTAGCGATTGACGGTGCATCTGGACAAGTTGGACCACGTGTAGCGGAAGCGCTGAATATCCCATATGTAACAACAATTACAAAGCTTGAAATTGACGGTACAAACGTAAAAATCGAGCGTGATGTAGAAGGGGATACAGAAGTAATTGAAACATCGTTACCTCTTTTAGTAACAGCACAGCAAGGTTTAAATGAACCGCGTTATCCATCGCTTCCAGGTATTATGAAAGCGAAGAAAAAGCCGCTAGAAACTTTAGAATTAGATGACTTAGATTTAGATGAAGATGATGTAGAAGCGAAAACAAAAACAATTGAAATCTATTTACCTCCTAAGAAAGATGCTGGAAAAGTGTTACAAGGCGAACTGCAAGATCAAGTAAAAGAACTTGTATCGCTATTGCATACAGAAGCGAAAGTAGTTTAAAAAATACTAGGATATCCAGGAGGGAAAACATATGGCTCGTAAAGTATTAGTAATGGGAGAAGTTCGTGACGGTTCTTTACGTAACGTTTCATTTGAGGCAGTAGCAGCCGCAAAAACAATTGCAGAAGGCGGAGAAGTTGTCGGTCTTTTACTAGGTGAAAGCGTCGCTTCATTCGCACAAGAACTTATTTCTTACGGTGCAGATCGCGTTGTGACAGTTGAAAGCGATAAATTAGCTTCGTATACGTCTGATGGATATGCGCAAGCATTTCTAGCAGTGTATGAAGAAGAAAAACCAGAAGGAATTGTGTTTGGACATACATCATTAGGAAAAGATTTATCACCAAAACTTGCAGCGAAATTAGAGGCAGGCCTTGTTTCTGACGTAACAGCGTTAGAAGTAGCTGGTGGTAATATTGTGTTCACACGTCCAATTTATTCTGGTAAAGCATTTGAGAAGAAGATTGTAACAGACGGTATAGTATTTGCGACGATTCGTCCGAATAACATTGCACCGCTTGCAAAAGATGAAGCGCGTACAGGCGATGTTTCTTCGATGACAGTCGATGTAAAAGATTTACGTACAGTCATTAAAGAGGTTGTTCGTAAAACAGCAGAAGGTGTCGACCTTTCTGAAGCAAAAGTAATTATTGCAGGCGGACGCGGCGTGAAAAGTGAAGATGGTTTCAAGCCGTTAAAAGAACTAGCAGATGTACTTGGCGGAGCAGTCGGGGCGTCTCGCGGAGCTTGTGACGCAGAGTACTGCGATTATTCATTGCAAATTGGGCAAACAGGTAAAGTTGTAACGCCAGATTTATATATCGCATGTGGTATTTCTGGTGCAATCCAACATTTAGCTGGTATGTCTAACTCAAAGATTATCGTAGCAATTAACAAAGATCCAGAAGCGAATATTTTTAAAGTAGCTGACTATGGCATCGTTGGTGACCTGTTTGAAGTATTACCACTTTTAACAGAAGAGTTTAAAAAGTTAAAAGTACATTCTTAAGTTGTGCATAAAGAGTTCCTAGTAAGTAATTACCCCTATATAAATATAGAAAAGCGAGAGGTCCCCTGCTTCTCGCTTCTTCACTTAGAAGAAATTTTTCTAGTATAAAGGTTGAGTTATTTGTTAAAATACTTAACGATACATATTATTCGCCACGTATATAAGATAATGATATACTTTGGTTAGAAAGTTCATAAAGGAGGAAATAATATGGCAATTGTAAACGCAACTGACCAAACTTTCGCAGCTGAAGCAAGCGAAGGTGTTGTATTAGTAGATTTCTGGGCACCTTGGTGCGGCCCTTGTAAAATGATTGCTCCTGTATTAGAAGAAATCAGTGCAGAGTTAGGCGATAAAGTAAAGGTAGTAAAAGTAGATGTTGATGAAAACCAAGAAACAGCTCGTAAATTCGAAGTAATGAGCATCCCAGCTCTTTTCGTATTAAAAGATGGTAAAGTGGTTGATCAAGCATTAGGTTACAAACCAAAAGAAGTATTAGAAGAATTAGTATCTAAGCACTTCTAATCCGAGAAAAAGCTGCCGAGTGGCAGCTTTTTTCTTATGTGGAAAAATGTGAAAGTGTGTATAATGTTTTCATTTTTGACTACTTTCTATTACAATAAAAGAACGTATGTTGGGAAAATAATTTGTTGTATTTTTCTAAGAAAAATAAGAATGATAAAGTGAAACTTTAATCAATGGGGGTTTTATCTCTACTGATTATCAGCCCTCACCAATTAGGCGCATGCCAGCAGTTTATCTCTCGCTTAATTTCTTAAGAAAAGCGGAAGCGGTTCGCTCAGAATCGCAGGACGCCCACGCACAAGGAAGAGGGACGCTTTTTGCCTCATCCGAGGGGGGATGGAGCTTCTGGCGTAGAGGTGTTTCTTACCTCGTAGGAAGATAGCCACTGGAGCTGGACAATGCTTTCACTAAATTTTGAGGTGGGAGTATTACTGCCCACGAATAGCGGGATAAACATGCAAGGAACGGAGGAATACGAGTGCACGAGAATTTAAAAGAGAAGTTAGCGATTTTACCGGACCAACCGGGTTGCTATTTAATGAAAGATAAGCAAGGAACAGTTATTTATGTCGGGAAGGCCAAGGTGTTAAAAAATCGTGTGCGCTCGTATTTTACTGGTTCACATGATGGAAAAACACTTCGGCTTGTAGAGGAAATTGTTGATTTTGAATATATTGTCACCTCCTCGAATCTAGAGGCACTCATTTTAGAGTTAAACTTAATTAAAAAATATGATCCAAAGTACAATATTCAATTAAAAGATGATAAAACATACCCATTTATTAAAATTACTGCTGAAAAAGAGCCGCGTTTGCTTATTACGAGAAATGTAAAAAAGGATAAAGGGAAATATTTTGGCCCATATCCGAATTCACAGTCAGCTCATGAAACGAAAAAGTTGTTAGATCGTATGTATCCACTTCGGAAATGTACTAATATACCGGATAAGGTTTGTTTATATTATCATATGGGACAATGTTTAGCGCCTTGTGTACAAGCGGTAACGGATGAACAAAATAAAGAAATTGTCGATGGAATTATTAAGTTTTTGAATGGTGGACATAAAGAAATTCGTTCAGAATTAGAAGCGAAAATGTATGAGGCATCAGAAAAATTAGAGTTCGAACGCGCAAAAGAACTGCGCGATCAAATTGCTCATATGGATGCGATTATGGAAAAACAGAAGATGATTATGAGCGACTTAGTCGACCGCGATGTGTTTGGGTATGCGGTTGATAAAGGGTGGATGTGCGTGCAAGTATTTTTCGTTCGAAAAGGAAAGTTAATTGAACGGGATGTTTCGATGTTTCCGATTTATGATGATCCAGAAGAAGGATTCCTAACGTTTATCGGGCAATTTTACGAACAAAATAATCACTTTAAACCGAAAGAAATTGTTGTACCAAGCAGCATTGATCATGAATTGATTGGAAAGTTTTTAGACGTTGAAGCAACGCAGCCAAAACGGGGCAAGAAAAAAGAGCTTGTCGATTTAGCAAGTAAGAATGCGAAAATTGCGTTGCAGGAAAAGTTTTATTTAATTGAACGCGACGAAGAACGCACCATAAAGGCAGTAGAAAACTTAGGAGAACAGCTAGGGATCGAAACACCGCATAGAATTGAGGCATTTGATAATTCTAACATTCAAGGGACAAATCCGGTTTCTGCGATGATCGTCTTTATCGATGGAAAGCCCGCCAAAAAAGAGTATCGCAAATATAAAATTAAAACGGTACAAGGGCCTGATGATTATGAATCGATGCGTGAAGTTGTGCGCCGCCGTTATACACGTGTTTTAAAAGAAAATTTACCTCTTCCAGACTTAATTGTAATTGATGGCGGAAAAGGCCATCTCGCTGCGGTATGCGATGTGTTAGAAAATGAACTTGGCCTTTCTATTCCAACAGCGGGGCTTGTGAAAGATGATAAACATCGCACGTCACATTTAATAATTGGTGAACCACCGGAACCTGTTTTACTAGAGCGTAACAGTCAAGAGTTTTACTTACTGCAGCGTATTCAAGATGAAGTGCACCGCTTTGCGATTACATTTCATCGTCAAATTCATGGGAAATCAGTCATTCAATCGGCATTGGATGATATACCAGGAGTCGGAGAAAAACGAAAGAAAACACTTTTAAAACATTTTGGTTCTCTTAAGAAAATGAAAGAAGCATCTGTTTCCGATATTATAGAAGCTGGAATGCCGCAAAAAATAGCCGAAACCATTCATACGTACTTGACAGGGAAGACATTGTAGATAGCAATGTCTTCTTTTTTTGTTGAACCAATCGGGCTTTAATGGGCAGTTTATCTCCCACCTAACTTCTGAGCGAGCCGCTAGAGCTGGACGATGCTTTCGCCGAATTTTGAGGGGGGTATTACTGCCCGCGAATAGCGGGATAAAGTAATAAAAAAAGTCAACTGGACGTTATGTCTAGTTGACCGATGAATGCGAATTATACTTCCATAGGATCTTTTACATCCCATTGCACAAGAAATGTAACAGAGCTAGAGCGCTTTTTCTGTTCCTCGTAAGATTCAGCAATCACACTGCGCTGCTTTTGAATTTGTTCAGCGATAAAACCAGCTTCTAATTGATAAGAAGAATGTTTTTTTTGTTGCTCACGTTCTTCAATAAGAGCGCCCGTTAGTTTAAAGTGCATTTCACGACGCTTATGTTCAGTAATCGTTAAGTCGCCCCAACCAGCTTTTGTGAAAAATTGGATCACTTCATCGATTGTTTCCAACGGGTATTTTCGTGCTAAGTTTCTGCCGGCCCAATATAAAATGGAATCTAATTCTTTCCCGATTAAATCAGGAAGTAATTCTTCACGAAGTAACTCATAGGCAAACGCATTGATTGAAATATTTTGTAAAGATTCGCTCTCGATTATTTTTGTACTCACAATATTCCCCACTTTCTATACTGCCCATATTATATACCATTTTATATATATAAACACAGCTATTTCTTTGTGAAAAATCTGATATAGAGAACAAAAAAGATTATGAAAATTATATACAGATTATGTATACGTTTTCTTGACGCTTCGACAAAAATAGGAGTAAAATGAACTTGTTATCAAATTATGCTGAAATATTGCGAATAATTTTTTCAGTTTTTCTTATAACAATAGTGAAAAAATGCTATTGTTATAAAGTAATGCGACAAACAACAGTCAAACATTCAAGGGGGTAATGGGGACATGAAAGGCCGCGAGTATACATTTCGCAAGTGGCACTCGTTAATGGGTGTCATTCCAATCGGCGTCTTTATGACGCAACATTTAGTAATAAACAACTTTGCAACAAGAGGAGCAGAAGCTTTTAATAATGCTGCTCATTTCATGGAATTGCTTCCATTTCGGTATGCATTGGAGATTTTTGTAATTTTCTTACCATTGTTATACCATGCTGTATATGGTTTATATATTGCATTTACAGCAAAGAACAATGCAACATCTTATAGTTATTTCCGTAACTGGATGTTCGTTCTGCAACGATTTACTGGGGTATTTACACTTATATTCCTAGCTTGGCATATTTGGGAAACTCGTATTCAAGCTGCACTCGGACAAACGGTAAACTATGATATGATGGCAAATGTTTTAAGCAATCCATTTATGTTCGGCTTCTATTTAGTTGGGATTTTATCAGCTATTTTCCACTTTGCAAATGGATTATGGACATTCTTTATTAGCTGGGGTATCACAGTATCACCACGTTCACAGCGTATTTCTACGTATGTAACATTAGCAATTTTCTTAGCATTATCATACGTAGGAGTGAGCGCGTTATTTGCGTTCATTAATCCAAATCTAGCAAACTTGTAAGGAGTGGGAGAGCATGAAAGGGAAACTTATCGTAGTTGGCGGTGGATTAGCCGGCTTAATGGCAACGATTAAAGCAGCGGAAGCAGGCGTGAATGTAGAACTATTCTCTTTAGTACCAGTGAAACGTTCTCACTCTGTATGCGCGCAAGGCGGCATTAACGGTGCTGTAAATACAAAAGGTGAAGGGGATTCTCCGTGGATCCACTTTGACGATACAATTTATGGAGGAGACTTCTTAGCGAACCAACCTCCTGTAAAAGCGATGTGCGATGCAGCACCTGGCATTATTCACTTAATGGATCGCATGGGTGTTATGTTTAACCGTACGGAAGAAGGTTTACTAGACTTCCGTCGTTTCGGTGGAACGCAGCATCACCGCACAGCGTTTGCTGGTGCAACAACAGGTCAGCAATTATTATATGCGTTAGATGAGCAAGTACGCCGTCATGAAGTAGCAGGTCTTGTTACGAAATATGAGGGTTGGGATTTCTTACGCGCTATTGTAGATGACGAAGGTGTATGCCGCGGAATCGTAGCGCAAGACTTACAATCTATGGAGATTAAAAGTTTTCCAGCTGATGCCGTAATTATGGCAACAGGGGGCCCTGGTATCATTTTTGGGAAATCTACTAACTCTATTATTAATACAGGTACAGCAGCATCTGCTGTATATCAACAAGGTGCATATTATGCGAACGGTGAGTTCATCCAAATTCACCCAACAGCAATTCCAGGTGATGATAAATTACGCCTTATGAGTGAATCTGCACGTGGTGAAGGTGGCCGTGTTTGGACGTATAAAGACGGAAAACCATGGTATTTCCTTGAAGAAAAATATCCTGCATACGGAAACCTTGTACCTCGTGATATTGCAACGCGTGAAATTTTCGATGTGTGCGTTGAGCAAAAACTGGGTATTAACGGTGAAAACATGGTATATCTTGACCTTTCTCATAAAGATCCGAAAGAGCTTGATATTAAATTAGGCGGTATCATTGAAATCTATGAGAAATTCATGGGTGACGATCCGCGTAAAGTACCGATGAAAATCTTCCCAGCGGTTCACTATTCAATGGGCGGACTATGGGTTGACTATAAACAAATGACAAATATTCCAGGATTATTTGCAGCAGGTGAGTGTGATTACTCCATGCACGGCGGTAACCGATTAGGTGCTAACTCGTTATTATCAGCGATTTACGGTGGTATGGTAGCGGGACCAAATGCAATTGAATATATGAATGGTCTTTCAAAATCATCAGATTCTGTTTCATCTGCTTTATATGAGCAAAATGAATTAATCGAAACAGAGAAATTCAACAATATTTTAACGTTAGATGGTAATGAAAATGCATATGTTCTTCATAAAGAGCTTGGAGAATGGATGACAGATAACGTAACAGTAGTTCGTGAAAATAAAAAGTTATTAGAAACAGATGCGAAAATCGTAGAGTTAATGGAGCGTTATAAACGCATTAACATTAACGATACAGCGAAATGGAGCAACCAAGGTGCTTCATTTACACGTCAATTGGAAAACATGCTTGAATTAGCTCGTGTTATTACAATTGGTGCATATAACCGTAATGAAAGTCGCGGTGCGCATTATAAACCAGAATTCCCAGATCGTGATGATGAGAACTTCTTAAAAACAACAATGGCGAAGTTTGAAGGAGCAGGAAATGCACCAGCATTCCATTACGAAGAGGTTGATATTTCATTAATCGAACCACGTAAGCGCGATTATTCTTCAAAACATGAAGTGGCTGCTAAGGGAG
>Ga0209025_1002075_pt1 | contig 22753 bp, 21 predicted proteins | sample AraplaMF_Col_mLB_FD_184256 | JGI IMG/M metagenome (GOLD analysis project Ga0209025, IMG submission 184256) | Arabidopsis root microbial communities from the University of North Carolina, USA - plate scrape MF_Col_mLB (SPAdes) (version 2) | ecosystem: Host-associated > Plants > Roots > Endosphere... | reverse complement strand
GCAGCGCGACGAGATGCCCGCGTGTGGTCAGGTCGCGCCCGTCCGCATCGCTCCCGTGCCGGGCCGCGAGCCGATCGAGCAAACCCCAGGAAAGGGGCTTCAGCAGATCGTGGAGGACGCTATTGTGATGCGGCATGGTGCTGGTTCCTATTTCATGTCTCGAACACCGGCCAGATGCTCAAGACTGAGTAGAATCAACACCATGCACCTTGTCGAGCAATTCTCGTGCCGGACACCTGTGGGCTTGACCCGGGCATCCAGAGATGTCGAGGCCGCTCTGGGTGGCCCTGGATCGCCGGGTCAAGCCCGGCGATGACAATGAGTTGAGGTTTCACTCTTCCTCACTGAATGTGGCTGAGGATCCGCGATGGCAAGACTGCGCAGGAAGGCCGATTTCCCTGTCCACGAGGTCCGGCGCTACCTGGAGCCCGGACCGATCGTGCTGGTGTCGTCGCGCTGGCGCGACCGGACCAACATCATGACCCTGGGCTGGCACATGGTGATGGAGTTCTCGCCATCGCTGGTCGGCTGCATGATCTCCGGTGGCAACCACAGCTTCCGTCTGATCCGCGACAGTGGCGAATGCGTCATCAACCTGCCGACGACGGCCCTGACCGACACGGTGGTCGGGATCGGCAACACCTCCGGCGCGAAGATCGACAAATTCGAGACATTCGGCCTGACCGCCGGGGAGGCGCAGGAGGTCGGGGCGCCGCTGATCCGCGAATGCCACGCCAATTTCGAGTGCCGGCTGCACGACGACGAGCTGGTCGACCGCTACAACGTCTTCATCTTCGAGGTGGTGAAGGCGCATGTCGCGCCGGTGCCGAAGCACCCGAAGACGCTGCACTACACCGGCGGCGGGGTGTTCGTGACGGCGGGTGGGGTGGTGGACCGGAAGGCGCTGTTCCGGCCGGGGATGCTGTAGGCCATCCCCTCACCGTCATTGCGAGGAGGCGAAGCCGACGAAGCAATCCATCGCCCCGCACAAGCTGCGCCATGGATCGCTTCGCTGCGCTCGCGATGACGGTGTTGGAGATTGGCTGAAAACGCTAAGCCGTCGGCAGGCGGCCAAGCAGCTCGCTCACCCGCTCCAGATAGTCCTCCACCGGACGCTCGCTCGCCGGCCGGCGCCAGGCTTCCGCGCGGGCCAGGCGGGCCGCGGTCTCGGGGCCGATCGCCGGAATCGCGGCGGCGATCGCCCGCATCTCCGCCAGGTCGCCGTTGCAGTGCAGGGCCAGGTCGCAGCCGGCGGCCAGGGCGCGCGCCGCCCGGTCCGGCAGGGATCCGGACAGCGCACCCATCGACAGGTCGTCGCTGCACAAGACGCCGTCGAAGCCGATGCGGCCGCGCACGGCGTCGCGGATCGCGGTCGGCGACTGGGTGACCGGGTGGTCCGGATCCAGCGCGGTGAAGACCAGATGCCCGGTCATGCCCCAGGGCAGGTCGGACAGATCCCGGAACGGCGCGAAATCGGTGCGCTCCAGCGTCTCCAGACCGGCCTCGACCAGCGGCAGGGCGACGTGGCTGTCGACCTTCGAGCGGCCATGGCCGGGGAGATGCTTGATCACCGGCAGCGCGCCGCCGTCGAGCAGCCCTTCGGCCACGGCGCGGCCGAGCCGGGCGACCACGGGCGGATCGCCGGAGAAGGCGCGGTCGCCGACCACGGTGCGGTCGGCACCGGGCAGGTCGAGATCCAGCACCGGCGCGGCCACGATGTCGATGCCGGCGGCGCCGGTGGTGAGCGCGATGGCGGTGGCGTTGGCGCGGGCCGCCTCCTCCGCCGCCTCTATGTCGAGCGACGCCAGCGCGCCGAAACGGCCGGCGGCGGGAAAGGCAGGCCAGTGCGGCGGCCGCAGCCGGGCGACGCGGCCGCCCTCCTGGTCGATCATCACCGGCGCCTTGCGGCCGACCGCGTCGCGCAGCTCGGCGACGAGGGCGGCGAGCTGGTCCGGCGTCTCGCAGTTGCGGCGGAACAGGATGAAGCCGAGCGGATCGGCGTCGCGGAAGAACCGCCGCTCCTCCGCCGCCAGGACGGGGCCGGCGCAGCCGAACAGGATCGCCTCAGGCATGGACGAAACTCAGCGGGGAACGACGAGGCAGCCGGTCTTCTCGCTGGCCAGGGCCTCGCACAGCCGCGCCGCCGTCGCCTGGTCGAGCGGCACGGCCTGGACGCGATAGCCGAGCCGGGTCGAGGCCGAGACCTGCGGCACGGCGAGCTGGAGCGCGCCGAACAGCTCCGGGAAGCGGCGCTGGAACCGGGCCCATTCGGCCTGCGCCTCCTGCGGCGAGGTCACGGCCGCGATCTGCGCCGCGAAACGCCCGGCCGGCACGGCGACGATGACCGGCAGGGCCGGCGCCGAGGTCGTGAGGCCGGCGACCTGCGTCGGCGCGCCGGCATCCGGGTCGATCCAGCCGCCCGCGGCGGCCGGGTTGTTCAGAAGCGCCGCGATCGGGTCGGCGGCCGGCGGGGCCGCCTGAGGGGCGGGCTCGGGTACGACCGGCTCGGCCGGAGCGGCCGGCGCCAGCGCAGCGGTCTGGACCGGGGCCGGATCCGCGGCGGCCGGTGCTGCGGCAACCGGCTCAGGGGCGGGTTCCGGGGCCGCCGGCTGGACCGGTGCGGGCGCCTCGGGTGGCGGCGCGGCCTGGGCGGGACGCGCCAGCAGGATCTCGACCACCCCGGCGCCGGGCGAGGCGGCCGGCAGCGGCAGGCGCCAGCCGCGCTGATCGGCGCCGGCCTGAACCGGCCGCGGCAGCGGCTGCTCCGGCGGCGGCAGCACCGTGGCCACGTTCACCGGCGCCTGCCGGCGGCCGAGATCCTGCAGCACGAGGCGGTCCTGGTTCGGGATGTCGATGCCGCCCGGCTGCTCCGGCCGGGTGCGGAACTCGGTGCGGTCGGCGCGGATGATCGGCACCCCGCCTTCCATCGTCACCGAGCCGCCGGAGGTGTAGGTCGAGATCAGGATGCCGGCGAACAGCAGGACCACGACCAGGACCACCCCGGCCGGGACGATGATGCGCCAGGGCGGCGAGGCCGGAACCGGCCTGAGCTGGACCGCGGCGGGTGCGGTCATGGGCAGCGCGTGAGGCGCCTCCACCCAGTGTCCGTCCGGTGCGAGTCGCAGTTGCGTGGCGGTGTCGACCATACTATCCCCCGACTGATTCGGAATCGTACCCCGAATCGGAGAATCGGGCGATAAGAAATTGATTCAACGATGAATCAATCTGATTGCGTGGATTTTACCGGTCGTCCCCGGGCATCCAGGGCCGGATCGACACCTTCTGCACTGCCGGATCAAGCCCGGCAATGACGAGGAAAGAGGCCCATCCTCCCTCTCACACCGGCCGGTCCAGGGCGAACAGGCGCTGGTGTTCGAGCAGGGCGTAGCGGTCGGTCATGCCGGCGATGTAGTCGGCCACCAGCCGCGGCAGGCCGGCGGCGCCTCCGGCTTCGGCCTGGCGGCGCCAGTCGGTCGGCAGGGTGTTCGGCTCGGCCGTGAACAGGTCGAACAGGTCGCGCACCACCCGCCGCGCCTTGCTGGTCTCGCGGTTGACCAGATAGTGCCGGTAGACCTCGCGGAACATGAAGCCGCGGACCACGGCGAGATCGGCGGCGACCCCGTCGGAGAAGGCGATCGCCGGCACCGGCGCGGCGCGAATGGCCTCGACCGAAGCCGGCGCCAGATCCGCCAGGCGACGGCGCGATTCCGCCAAGAGGTCGGTGACCATCTGGTCGATCACCCGCCGCACCGTCTCGTGGATCAGTCGCCGGCGCGGCAGGCCGGGATGGCGCGCCTCGACCTCGGCCAGCACCGGCCCGACCAGCGGCAGGCCGCGCAGCGCGTCGAGGTCGAGCAGCCCGGCGCGGACCGCGTCGTCGATGTCGTGGTTGGTGTAGGCGATGTCGTCGGCCAGGGCCGCCACCTGCGCTTCCGGTCCCGGCTGGGAGGCGAGGTCGAGGTCCCAGGCGGCACGGAAGGCGTCGATCGTGGCAGGCAGCGCCGCCCCGGGCGGCAGCGGCAGCAGCGGGCCGTTGTGCTTGACCACGCCCTCCAGCGTTTCCCAGGTCAGGTTCAGCCCGTCGAAATCGGCGTAGCGCTGCTCCAGCGCCGTCAGGATGCGCAGCGTCTGGTCGTTGTGGTGGAAACCGCCATGATTGGCCATCGCCGCGTGCAGCGCATCCTCGCCGGCATGGCCGAAGGGGGTGTGGCCGAGATCATGCGCCAGGGCCACCGCCTCGCCCAGATCCTCGTCCAGACCGAGCGAGCGGCAGATGGTGCGGGCGATCTGCGCCACCTCCAGCGTGTGGGTCAGCCGGGTCCGGTAGTAGTCGCCCTCGTGATAGATGAAGACCTGGGTCTTGTACTGCAGCTTGCGGAAGGCCGAGGAGTGGACGATGCGGTCGCGGTCGCGCTGGAACGGCGAGCGCATGCCGCTGTCCGGCTCGGCATGCAGCCGGCCGCGGCTGCGGTCCGGGACGGTGGCGTAGGCGGCAGTCATCGCGGGCAAGCTAGCCGCGGCGTGCGGGGCTGGCAATCGTGGTGGGTGCTTTGCAGATGGCCTGCGCCACCCTACATTGGGGGGGACCGGTTTCGACCGCCCGTTTGACCGATGGATCTGTCATGCCCGATGACGGCCGCATCCTGAACCTGACTGAAAGCGCCGCCCGGCGGATCGCCGAGCTGCGCCGGGCCGAGAGCAACGACGCTCTGATGCTGCGCATCGCCGTGTCCGGCGGCGGCTGCTCCGGCTTCCAGTACGGCTTCAGCTTCGACGACAAGGTCAATGGCGACGACCTGACCTTTCGGCGCGACGACGTGACCGTGGTGGTCGACGACACCTCGCTGGACCTGCTGGCCGGCGCCGAGATCGACTATGTCGAGGAGCTGATCGGCGCGTCCTTCCAGGTGAAGAACCCGAACGCCAGCTCCTCTTGCGGCTGCGGCACTTCCTTCGCAATCTGAGCGGCCGCGCCCGCCGGAGTCGGGGGGCGCCCAGCCCTCGGAGGACAGCTATGCCCCCCACCCTGCCCGCCCCGTCCCCGATCCTCCGGGCGGAGGGCTGAGGCATGCGCATCGCCACCTGGAACGTCAATTCGGTCAAGGCCCGGCTGGCGAACGTGCTGGACTGGCTGCGCAGCGCCGACCCCGACGTCGCGGTGCTGCAGGAGATCAAATGCGAGACCGACGCGTTCCCGCGCTTCGAGTTCGAGGCGCTGGGCTACAAGCTGCTGATCCACGGCCAGAAGAGCTATAATGGCGTCGCCCTGCTGTCGAAGACACCGATCGAGGACCCGCTGACCGGGCTGGACGGCAACGGCGAGGACGTTCAGGCCCGCTATGTCGAGGGCACGGTCCGCGGCGTCCGGGTCTGCAGCCTGTACCTGCCGAACGGCAACCCGGCCGGCACCGAGAAATACGACTACAAGCTGGCCTGGATGGACCGGTTGCGGCTCCGGGCTGAGACCCTGCTGGCCGTCGGCCGGCCGTTCGTCATGGGCGGTGACTTCAACGTCATCCCCGAGGAGCGCGACGCCGCCGACCCGGCGGCCTGGGTGGGCGACGCGCTGTTCCTGCTGGAGACGCGCCGCCGCTTCCGGGCGCTGATGCATCTCGGGCTGACCGATTCGTGGCGGGCGCTGAATCCGACCGCGACCGGCTACAGCTTCTGGGACTATCAGGGCCAGGCCTGGCAGGCCGACAACGGCATCCGCATCGACCACCTGCTGGCCAGCCCGGAGCTGGCCGACCGGCTCGATGCCTGCATCATCGACCGCGAGCCGCGCGGCCGTGACAAGGCCTCGGACCACACGCCGGTGGTCATGACCGTGGCGGAATAGACGGAACCGGCGCCGGCGGACGAGGCCCGGGCATCATACGAATTCCTTCTTAATGCTGCGAAAACCCCGCTTATACTGTATGTGGGCCATACCATCCGCCCCACCCGGTGCGACGGCGGCCGGGTGCGACAGGGAGTGCAGCAGCGGGAATGTCGCTCGTCGTCATCTTGGATGACCGGCCCACCAACCGGCACATCTTCTCCAAGCTGGCAGCCTCGCTCGAGAGCCAGGTGACCGTGCAGTCGTTCGGCGACCCGATGGCGGCGCTGGACTGGCTGGCCGGGCACACCCCCGACCTGGTGATCGCCGACTACAAGATGCCGAATTTGGACGGCGCCGAGTTCACCCGCCGGATGCGCGGCAACCCCCATGTCGCCGACGTCCCGGTGATCGTCATCACCGCCTATGACGACCGCAGCTTCCGGCTGCAGGCGCTGGAGGCCGGCGCCACCGACTTCCTGCAGAGCCCGGTCGACCACCACGAATTCGTGACCCGGGCCCGCAACCTGCTGCGGCTGCGCCGCCAGCAGCAGCGGGTCAAGCGCCGCGCCGCGACGCTGGAGCGCGAGCTGGAGCGCACCCGGCGCAGCCAGGAGGAGGCGCTGCGCAACAGCCGCGAGGCGCTGGCCCAGGTGATCGACACGCTGCCGGCGATGATCAGCGCTGCCGACCGCGAGGGCCGCTGCGTCTTCGTCAACGCCTATCAGGCGGCGATCAGCGGCTCGACCCCCGCCGCCCTGGTCGGCGAGGACGTCACCGCCGTGTTCGGGGCGGAGCGCGGCGAGCGCAGCCGGCAGCTGGACGAGCTGGTCTTCGCCTCCGGCGAGCCGCTGCCGAGCTATGAGGAGACGGTCGAACGCAGCGGCGTGCGGCAGGTGTTCCTGACCAGCAAGGCGCCGCTGCGGGATGCGACGAACCAGGTGGAGAGCGTCCTGACCACGGCGCTCGACATCACCGACCGCAAGCTGGCCGAGGAGCATCTGCACCACCTGGCCAATCACGATGCGCTGACCGATCTGCCCAACCGGGTGCATCTGTTGAACCGGATCCGCCGGATCCTGGCGCGGGACGCCGACGCCGTCTTCGCCCTGCATTTCCTGGACCTCGACCGCTTCAAGTCGATCAACGACGCGCTGGGCCATCATTTCGGCGACCAGATCCTGCAGGAGGTGGCGCGGCGGCTGAGCCTGGCGGCTCGCCCCGGGGACATCGTCGCCCGGCTCGGCGGCGACGAGTTCGCGGTGCTGCAGCTCGGGCCGGCGCGGGGCGAGGACGCGGCCGCCGCCGCGGCACAGATCCTGCAGGAGATCGCCCGGCCGCATATCCGCAACGACAGCAGCGTGTCGCTGACCGCCAGCATCGGCATCACCTTGCATCCGCAGGATGGGAACGATCCGGACCAGCTGTTCCGCAACGCCGACCTCGCCATGTACCGGGCCAAGGCGGACGGGCCGGGCGAGTACCGCTTCTTCGCCACCGAGCTGAATGCCAGCATCCAGGATGCGGTGGTGCTGGAAGCCGAGCTGCGGGCCGCGATCGAAGGCGACCAGTTCGTGCTGCACTACCAGCCGCAGATCGACCTGCACAGCGGCCGGGTCGTCGGCGCCGAGGCGCTGATGCGGTGGCAGCATCCGACCCGCGGCCTGCTGCTGCCGGCGCAGTTCCTGCCGGCGGCCGAGGAGAGCGGGCTGATCATCGCCATGAACACCTGGGTGCTGCGCGAGGCCTGCACCAGGGCAGCCGACTGGGCCCGCGAGGGGCTGGCGCTGCGGGTCGGCGTCAACCTGACCTCGCTGCAGTTCCGCAAGCAGGACATCGGCCGGCTGATCCGGCAGACGCTGGAGGACAGCGGCCTGGCCGCGACCGCCCTGGAGCTGGAGCTGACCGAAGGCGTGCTGATCCAGAACGCGGAATCCGCTGCCGGCAGGATCGCGGAGCTGCGCGGCCTCGGCGTCCGCTTCGCCATCGACGATTTCGGCACCGGCTACTCCTCGCTCAACTACCTCAAGATCTTCCCGGTCAATCGCCTCAAGATCGACCGCAGCTTCATCCGCAACCTGGAGAGCAGCCCCGGCGATACGGCGATCGTGCGGGCGATCACCAATCTCGGCCACGATCTCGGCCTGGACGTCACCGCCGAAGGGGTGGAAACTCCCGAGCAGCTCGAGATGATCCGCGGACTGGGTTGCGACGAGGTTCAGGGATTTCATTTCGCCAAGCCGATGCCGGACGACCGGCTGCGAGAGTTCGTCCGCAGCTGGCCGGCGGATGGTCGGGTTTCGTAATCCCCGCTTCAGATTTTGACGGTTCGTCATCGTCCCGGGCGGCGTGGTCGAGCCGCGGGCCAGAGAGCATGATCATGACCGACAGCAGACGGCAGTCAGGGCCAGGATCCCTGGCCGGGCGCTTGGTGCAGCACCTCCGGTCCCGCCCCGACAGCGAGCACGAGATGCGGTTCAACGGCGTCGCCCTGTCGACCGCGACGACAGTCTACCTGCTCGCGACCCGGCAGTTCGGCCTCGGGGAGCTCGCCGTCTACATCACCTATGCCGGCTTCTGCCTCCTCATCTTCGCTCACATCCTACACCGGCCGCAGGCCTGTCCCACGCGCCGGATCATCGCCATGATCGGCGATTTCGGCGTGCTGCTGAGCGAGATGCTGATCCGCGGCGAGGGGGCGGCCTTCCTGTTCCCCCTGTTCCTCTGGGTCATCCTGGGGAATGGGTTCCGCTTCGGTCTCCGCTACCTGGTCGTCGCGACCGCGGGGGGCATGGCGGCCTTCGGCGTGGTGTTCGCCGCCACGCCGTTCTGGCGGTCGCAGCCGGCGCTGTCGGCCGGCCTGTTCGCCGGCCTGTGCCTGGTCCCGCTCGCCGCCGCCCCCCTGATCCGCAGGCTGTCAAGGGCCAAGCAGCAGGCCGAGGCTGCCAGCCGCGAGAAGGCTGTCCTGCTGGCCAATGTCGGGCACGAGCTGCGCACGCCACTGGCCGCCATCCTTGGCTCCGGAGCTGTGCTGCAGGACACCAGGCTCGATCCGGCGCAGCGGGAGGTGACGCGGAAGGTAGTGTCCGCGGGACAGCGGCTGCTCAGGCTGGCCAATGATCTCTCCGCCGCTTCGCGGGCCGGGAGCACCGATTCCGATCGGCCGCACCCCCGTCCCGGCCCGGAACCGGATGCCGGCCAAGCCGACGGCCGCTAATCTGGCCTGGACGCGACTGTCGAAGGGGAGGAAGATCCCGGGCGGCTCAGAGGGTCCGCAGGCTGGTCTGCGACGAGTTCAAAGGTTTCATTTCCCTAAGTTGATACCGAACAACCGGCGGTGAGACTTCCCTGGGGACCGGCCTGCCGACCAGCGGGTCCTTTTGCCATCCCATCCGGTGTTCGGTATGGTCCCTGTCGGCAAGACGGCGCCGTCGGGCTGGAGTGGTTTTGGAGATGACCGGCAGCAAACCGCATATGGGACCAAAATCCCTTGTCACGCGCATCGCGCGGCGCCTTCGGGACCGCCCGGACAGCGAACACGAAATGCGGTTCAACGCACTCGGCTTCGGCACCGCGATCCTGATCTATCTGCTGGCGACGGCCGGCAATGACCCGGGCATCCTGGCCGTCCCGCCCGCCTATCTCGCCATCAACCTCGCCGTTCTGGGCCATATCCTGCGATATCCGGGCATTTGCCGGCCGCGCCGGATCTTCTCCATCGGCAGCGATCTCGGCGCCCTGTTCTGCGTCATGTGGATCGGCGGCGAGACCACGGCCGTGCTGGTCCCGCTCTACTTCTGGGTCATCCTGGGCAACGGATTCCGATTCGGGCCCGCCTTCCTGGCCCTGGCCACGGCCGCTGGCTTCGTCTCTTTCGGCGCGGTGGCGGCGACGACAGCGTTCTGGGGCGCGCACGGCGCCCTGACCACCGGCCTCTTCGGCGGAATGTTGCTGGTGCCGCTCGGCGCCATGCCCCTGATCCGCAGGCTGTCCCGGGACAAGCGGAGGGCCGAAACGGAGAGTCGGGAAAAGAGCCTTCTCCTGGCCGGTATGAGCCATGAGCTGCGCACGCCGCTGACCGCCATCATCGGCACGGGATCGGTCCTGCAGTACACGAGGCTGAGTCCCGCTCAGCGGGAGATGGCGCGGAGGGTGGTGTCGGCCGGGCAGCGGCTGCTGGAACTGATCGACGGTATCCCCGAGGACACCCGCCCCGGGCGGCCCAGACGCGGCGGTGACCGATGACCGGCAGTGGACCGCAGGCGGGATCGAGATCTCCGATCAGCCGCATCGTGCAGCGCTTCCGGAACCGTCCGGACAGCGAGCACGAGATGCGCCTCAATGGCATCGTCTTCGCCGTCGCCATCCTGATCTATGTCCTTTCGATCGGGCGCTACGATCTCGAGGCGGTCGCCGTCCTGGCCGGCTATATCACGCTCAACCTCGCCATCCTGACCCATATCGCCGTGCATCCGGCGGTCTGCCGTCCGCGCCGGATCGTCGCCATCCTCGTCGACTTCGGCGCCATGTTCTGGGAGATGCATATCGGCGGCGAGGCCACCACGATCCTGTTTCCGATTTATCTCTGGGTCATCTTCGGCAACGGCTTCCGCTTCGGCATCGGGTTCCTCGCGCTGGCCACCGGCGCCGGCCTGGCCTCGTTCGGCGCGGTGGTGGCGACGACCGAGTTCTGGCGCGCGCATGGCGCCCTGTCGGCCGGCCTGCTCGGCGGCATGGTGCTGCTGCCGGCCTATGCGGCCACCCTGATCCGCAAGCTGTCCAGGGCCAAGCAGCAGGCCGAGGAAGCGAGCCAGGCGAAGAGCATGTTTCTGGCCAGCGTCAGCCACGAGCTGCGGACACCGCTGACCGCCATCATCGGCATGGGATCGCTGCTGCACGACACCAAGCTGAACCCCTCGCAGCAGGAGATGACGCAGACCGTCGTCTCGGCCGGCCAGCAGCTGCTGGCGCTGATCAACGACATTCTGGACTTCTCCCGCATTGAAGCCGGGCAGATGACGGTCCAGATCGCCGATTTCGACCTGCCGTCGGTGCTGGTGGAGATGCGGGCGATGGTCCTGACCGAGGCGACAGCCAAAGGCCTGCATCTCGGCATCCATATCGATCATCGCGTACCGCTCCGGCTGCGGGGCAGCGAGCGGCATCTGAGGGAGATCGTCCTCAACCTGCTCGGCAACGCCGTCAAGTTCACCGAGACCGGCAGCGTGGTGATCTCGGTCCGGCCCGAGGCGGGGCCGGGCGAACGACCGCGGCTGCGCTTCGAGGTCTCGGACACCGGCATCGGCATCGCCCCGGACGCTTCCAGCCACATCTTCGAAAGCTTCCGACAGGCCGATGCCTCGATCATCGATCGGTTCGGCGGCACCGGGCTGGGCCTTGCCATCTGCAAACGGCTGGTCACCCTGCTTGGCGGGGAGATCGGGGTCGACAGCACGCCCGGCGTCGGCAGCACCTTCTGGTTCACGCTGGAGTTCGACCGGACGGCCGATGCGGAGGCGCAGCCCGCCGTCGAGCCGATCCCCACGCTCGGCGTGATCGCCCCGGAAGCGGCGCTGATCGGACGGCTGATGCCGCTGCTGACGCCGGCCGCCAGCACGGTCGAGACCTTCGGCTCGGTCGATGCCATCCTGGCCTGGCAGCCCTTGCGGTCCGCCGACGTGGCCGCGATCCTGATCGTGGACCGGGCTGCCTTGCCGAGCGACCCGAACCGGCGGGCGCCGATTCTGGCCGCGCTGCGTTCGGCGCCGGCCGTTCGCTCGATCCTGCTCGACGGCCTGGCCGCCGGCGCCGGCGTGTCGCGGGACCTGACAGAGGTTTTCGCCACCGCGATCCCGGCGGATGCGGATGCCCGAGTCATCGGCATCGCCCTTCGCATCGCGCAGGCCGGGCGCACGCATGGCAAGCCCAAAGCCGCGGCCGTCCGCCGCCACGCCGCGACGGAGCGCAGCCTGTCCGTTCTGGTCGCCGACGACAATCGCATCAACCAGAAGGTCCTGCGGGAGATGCTGACGCGGGCCGGCCATCAGGTACAGCTTGTCAGCAACGGCGAGGAAGCTCTGGACGCCCTCGACGCCACGACTTTCGACCTCGTGTTGATGGATATCAACATGCCGGTGATGAACGGCATCGAGGCCACGAAGCTGTTCCGATTCACCGCGCTGGACCGGCCGCGTGTTCCGATCGTCGCACTGACCGCCGATGCGACGCCGGGCGTCGCCGCGCGCTGCGCCGAGGCCGGCATGGACGGCTGCCTGACCAAACCGATCGAGCCCGAGCAGCTGTTCGCCGCGATCGACGTTGTCCTGGAGGGGCATGTCCCGGCAACCTCGCCCCAACCGCTGCCGGACAACGTGACGGCGTTGCCGCAGGCCGGCCCGGCCGCGGTCGACATGCGCGTCATCGACCGCCTGGAAGCTCTCGGCGGCAATGATTTCCTGTGCGAGCTGATCGACGATTTCCTGGCGGATATCGAGACCATCGCCGAGGACATGAGGATCTCGGTGCAGAAGGGAGATGCCCTGCTGTTCCGGGCGAACGCGCATGCCCTGCGCAGCGCCACTGCGAATATCGGTGCGCGCGGCCTATCGGACCTCTGCCAGGACTGGCAGGGGATCAGCGGGCCGGATCTCGCCCGCGAAGGCCAGTCCCACCTGCGGCGTCTGGCGGCCGAAATGGAGCGCCTTCGCCCGATCCTGCTGCGGCGGCGCAGCGCCGCCCGGCCCGCCCGGAACGGCTGATCGCGGACCGGAGAATGAGGCGACTGGCTCCCCCGCCCGTCGCCCCAGCTGCCCTTTGGACCATGAGACCCGACGTCACTCGGCCGCGATTGTCGGCACGATCACGGCGCGCCGCCGGTCCTGTGCCTGCGTCAGCCGCATCATCTTGCGGAGGTCGGACTCGCCGAGCCCGAGGCACGCATCCGCCCAGATGTCGACCACGTCACGCAGCTCGCCGAGTGTGATCGGGTTGACCCGACGCCGGGCCTGGATCAGGGCGCGGTGCGCATTGTACTTGCGCCCGTTCTCGGCGATGTAGTCATGGATCGCTTCGGTGCCCCTGCCGTCCTCGGCCAGCACATCGACGATGCCCATCTCGTGCAGCTCCTCGGCGGTGTAGATCCGTCCGCTGGTGATCATCTTCTCAGTCGCCACAGCGCCGATGCGACGCGACAGGAAGCTGTACGCACCCATGCCCGGAAACATGTTGAACAGGATCTCGGGCAACCCCATTTTGGCGCTCCGCTCGGCCACGATCATGTCGAGCGACAAGGCGCATTCGAAGCCGCCGCCCAGCGCATCGCCCTGGACCAGAGCCATGGTGATGATCGGGGCGCCGAAGGCGATGTGGTTGCGGTGGATCGGCTCGATCGCCGCATGAGCATAGCTGCGAAGCGCCGACCGGTCCCCGAGCCGGATCTTCTCGATGAACAGGCCCAGATCGCCGCCCATGCTGTAGATCCCCGGAAGGCCCGAGGCGAAGACGAAGTAGCGGACCGGCTGCTCCTCATCCGCCCGTTCGGTGAACATGCGTCGAATCGACTGCTGCATGTCGGTGATGTCCTGCAGTAGCCCCGGGGTGAAGCTCGGCCGTCCCTCCGGCTGCATGTAGCACCAGTAGGTCCGGTCGACCGGGTCGAGCCGGACCGCCAGGTTGCGGTAGTGGCTGCGGGCGACTTCGATATGGGCAGGCTCCCGGGCCTCCACGGCCAGCCGGGGTCCAAAAACCGGGGACAGCTGCGGCGAAAATTCGGAATTGGCAACGCTGGGGGTCATGTCATGCTCCTTCGGTTGATGCCGCCTCGCTGCAAGATCACGTCAGCAGGGCAGGTCTTCTTCAGCGGAGCGGCAGAGCATTCTGTGCAATTCCATTTATTTTGACCACCCGCGACAATTATTCTCGTATTGTCGAAATAAATTTCGTCGATTTTTAATGATATTTTATGATGTAGATTGGTGACGTTTCATGTCCGCTGCCCCGTGACCAGAATTATGCACAGGACCACCTTTCGGCTGAACTAGCCTAAAATAGGGAAGAAACCTCATCAAAATCGACCGACGATGCCTGTTCGAGGTATGGCCTCCAACCGAGAGTGTTTGTAAGGCATCGTGCAGCGTGGCTGCCGCCGCGCGCATCCGTTGCAGGTTGGCTGGCGCGGCTTCAGCCGGGGGATGCGACTGCTCCGGCAGCCGGTCTGAACCGGCTACTTCGCCGGCGCCGAGGGCACGTACCAGCCGGTGGGCAGGCCGCCGGCTTGGCGCCGCACCGGGGCCGGCGCCGCCGGAGCGGTCGCGGCCACCCGGGTCGGCGCCACCGTTACCGGAGCCGGCACCGGCGCCGCCCTGGCCTGCCGGGCCTGCGGCTGGACCACCGTGCGCGGCGCCACCGGTGCCGGGCTCGGTCGCTCCGGCTGCGAGGCCGCCATTGCCAGCAGCACGTCGTCGACGGGTGCGACCTGCGGCCGGTCCGGGATCGGCGCCATCCTGACGGGTGCGGGCCGCGCCGCGGCCTGGCGGACCGGTGCGACCGGCTCCGGCATCGGCGCCACCCGGTCCGGGATCGGCTGCATCGCCACCACCACCGGGCGGGACGCCGGCGCTGTCAGCGGCGCCTGCCGGATCGGTACCGGCTGTGCCGCAAGCGGCTGGCCGGTGCGATCGGCGATGGCGGCGTCGACACGGGCCATCGTGCCTTGCTCATCCGGCGACAGCCGGTCCGGGATCGGCGCCATCGCCATCACAACCGGCGACCGGCTGCCCGGCTGCCCGGTGCGGGCCGCGACCGCGCCATCGACCCGGTCCTGGATCTGCTGCTCGGCGTATTGCGTCATCCGGTCGGGGCGGCTGGAGCCCGGGGAGGTGCCGGCGATCTGCGGGCTGATGATGTCCATGTAGCGCCGGGTCTCCGGCGGCAGGCTGCGCCCGTCCTCGACATATTGCCGATAGCGGCCGGGGCCGGCGTTGTAGGCGCCGAGGAAGCCGGGCGACCCGTACATCTCGTACAGCTCGCGAATATAGGCCGTGCCCGCCATGATGTTGTTCTCGGGGTCGTAGGGGTCGCGGCCGAGGCCGTGTTTGACCCGCAGCTCCTCATAGGTGCCGGGCATCACCTGCATCAGCCCCTGGGCGCCGGCCGAGCTGGTGATCGGCTGGCCGCCCTTCCAGGTGGAGCGGCCGCCGCTCTCGACCCGCATCACCTCGCGGATCCATTCCGGCGGCACGTTGAAGCGCTTCGACGCCTTCTGGATCTGCGGCTCCCAATAGGCGACGTTGCCGCCGGACGGCCGAGGCTTGTCGCCGCCGCAACCAGCGATCAACCCGGCGACCAGACCGAGCGTCGCCGCGGCCCTGAGCCAGCGTCCCCTACCGGCCATGATGGCCCCCTCCAGACTCCCCCGGGCACAAGCGCCCTTTTCTACATCGTGATCGCAAGGACCAACGACAAGCCATTCAAACCTATCATGTTTGTCGAAAGAATGGCAGCCCCGGCGAATCGAGGCGCCGGGCCGGCTTACGGAAATTCCTTCTCCGACCGGCCGCGTCGCGCCTGTATAACGGCGCCCGACCTTCCCTTCCGGAGCCGGACATGGACCGCGACGCCCTCCCCGCCCCGACGCCGCGAAAGCTGCGGCCGCTGCCCACCATCATCTTCGGCTCGCGCTGGCTGCAGCTGCCGCTCTATCTCGGGCTGATCGTGGCCCAGGGCGTCTACGCCTTCCTGTTCCTGAAGGAGCTGTGGCACCTGGTCATCCACTCGCCTGAGCTCAGCGAGCAGCAGATCATGCTGGTGGTGCTGGGGCTGATCGACGTGGTGATGATCTCGAACCTGCTGATGATGGTGATCGTCGGCGGCTACGAGACCTTCGTCTCCCGCCTCGGGCTGAGCGGCCATCCCGACCAGCCGGAATGGCTCGACCACGTCAATGCCAGCATCCTGAAGGTCAAGCTGGCCATGGCGATCATCGGCATCTCGTCGATCCACCTGCTGCGCACCTTCATCGGCGCCGGCAATGTCGGGTCGCCGGACAACACCACTTACACCGAGATGGGGATCATCCTGCAGACGGTGATCCACAGCGTCTTCATCCTGTCGGCGATCGGCATCGCCCTGGTCGACCGGATCTCCCAGCCCGCGCCCGATCGGCCGCATTGAGCCCCACCCCGGACATCGCCGCCTTGGCCGAGACTGTGCTCGCCGCCGGGGACCTGACGCTGGAGCCGCTGCGGCCCGGCCATGCGGAAGGACTGTTCGACGGCCTGGCCGACCCTGCCCTCTACCGCTTCATCCCGCAGGAGCCGCCGGCCGACGTCGTGGCGCTGCGGGCACGGTTCGAGCGCTTGGCCGCGCGGCGGTCGCCGGCCGGGGACCAGGCTTGGCTGAACTGGGCCGTCCGCCTGCCCGACGGCAGCCATGCCGGGCTGGTCGAGGCCACGGTCGGCACCGGCGGTGCGGCCGACATCGCCTATTTCGTCTTCCGCCGCTGCCAGGGCCGCGGCATTGGCCGCCGCGCCGTCGGTGCCGTGGTCGAGGCGCTGGCGGCCGAGCCGGCGGTGACCGCGATCGGCGCCTCGATCGACACCCGCAACGCGGCCTCGATCGCGCTGGTCGAGGCGCTCGGCTTCGAACGCACCGGCCTGATCCGCGACGCCGACCATTTCAAGGGCGCCGCCAGCGACGAGGTTCGCTACCAGCTGCCGCTCGAGCGCTGAGAAACGGGGACCGCCGATGACCCAGGACCTGATGCCCGGCTTCACGCCCTTCGACATCGAGACCGCGCCCGGCCTGCGCATCCATGGCGCCCGCGCCGGGGACGGGCCGGCGGTGCTGCTGCTGCACGGCCACCCGCAGACCCATGCCACTTGGTGCGAGGTGGCGCCGCGCCTGGTCGCGGCCGGATACAGTGTGGTCGCGGCCGATCTGCGCGGCTATGGCGACAGCTCCAAGCCCGAGGGCGGCGGCAACCACGTCGCCTATTCCAAGCGGGCGATGGCGGCCGACCAGGTGGCGGTGATGCGCGCCCTGGGTCACGAAAGCTTCGCCGTGATCGGGCATGACCGTGGCGGTCGCGTCGCCCATCGCATGGCGCTGGACCATCCGGAGGCGGTGCGCCGGATCGCGGTGCTGGACATCGCGCCGACGGCGACGATGTACGCCCGCACCGACCGGGAATTCGCCACCCGCTATTTCTGGTGGTTCTTCCTGATCCAGCCGGCGCCGCTGCCGGAGCGGCTGATCGAGGCCGACCCGGAATTCTACCTGCGCTATCACCTGGCCGGGCAGAGCCGGACGCCGGGCGTGCCGCGCGAGGCGCTGGTGCAGGAGTATCTGCGCTGCTACCGCCAGCCCGGCGCAATCCACGCCATTTGCGAGGACTATCGGGCGGCGGCCACGATCGACCTGGAGCACGACGCCGCCGATCGCCGCGTCGAGGCGCCGCTGCTGGCGCTGTGGGGCGCCCAGGGCGTGGTCGGCGAGCTGTACGACGTGCTGGACACCTGGCGCGACAAGGCCACGGATGTCCGCGGCCACGCCCTGCCCTGCGGCCACGCGCTGCAGGAAGAGCGCCCGAAGGAGACCGCCGCGGCGCTGATCGCATTCCTTACCGATTAGTTCACTGGAATTCCCCCATCCGTGGCACTTGTGACCAAAGATTACAGGTCTCTAGTGATATCAGTGTTCGTAAGCCAGCCATCGACTTGCTCGGTCGCCCGGCCATTCTTGGTCACGAATACGTCCTGACAGCCTTTGATAGCTAGCATCGCGGCTCTAGCATCGGCAAGAGTTGCATCGGATTTCACAAAGGCTATTTTTTTCACGATTGTGCTTATTTCTTCATTGCCGATCTTGTAGCTCAAAAACTCTGAGAATTTGACGGTTGCCGGATCGAATCCGGTCGGAGACAAAGCCTTATCTGCAATAAACTTTGTTAGCGTGCTGTCATGAACAACATACTTTATCAGATCGCCCGGACCGAAGATCGGAACGCGAGTAGAACCTTTATCCAGCACCTCCTTCAAACGGCCGATTGTTATAGCGTCATCGTTTTCACCAGCCAAAAGTGTGATGCCTTTTATAGCACTTCTGATCTTCATAACCTGGCTAACAGAGGTCTTCTGAAGTTGCTGCTCTGGCGTAATCTTATCAACAAGCTGCCTCAAGTTGGCATTGGCACTCTCGAAATTCTCCTTGGAAAAATAGAATGCTAGAATAGTCCCCACCCAAGTACCAAAAAGCGGCACAAGTATGTTGAATATTTCACGTTTCGAATTATTGTCAACCGAAGCCACCCAAGCAGAATAAATAATACCAGCGGCCGAAACTGCAAAAACCACCCATGCCAGCTGATTCTGAAAGGCTCCAGAACCCTGATCACGCGGTGGCGTATTTTGATCTTTTACTATAGTCATTTTCATCACTCCAATGAACACCCAGATAATACATTTATTTTGCATCAGCACGATGATTGATGTTGCTTGAAAACATTTTCAATATGTTTTTTATCCTATATCAACTTTATTCGTAGGATCCATCTACAGAAAATAAGATTTTAATCTGCAAACTTAAGACTATGAGAAAATTTACGCCGATTGCATCAATACGCAGAAGACACCTCCTCTCCAGAGAACCAATTTTTCGCTTATTTGCGGAATTTGACAACTGCCTTGTCAGGTAATGCGATCCATCCTGCCGCTTCAGACCCTGGACATTCGGTCCGTCGCACGTGCTGACGAAGAGAATAGGGTCGGCGGCGTTGGCCACTACGGCTAATCATGCTCAAGGCATCAGCCTGACATCAATCTTGCCTCGATCCGGGCCATGGCGCGGTGGAAGGAGCCGGGATCGTCCAGCGCCCGGGCCAGGACCAGGGCGCCCTGGATCGCCGCCACCGCCTCCTCCGCCCTATCGCGGGCCTCGACCTCGGCCAAGCCGCCGCGCTCCAGCCCCTGCGCCAGCGCGTCGGTCCAGGCGGCGAAATAGCTGCGGATGGCATCGGCGAAGCGGTCGCGGACGTCGACGAGCGCGAAGGCGCCGACCAGGCACACCCGCTGGCCGGAGCGGAAATAGCCGTGGACGGCGCGGATCATCTCCGGCACTGCGCGGCGCGGATCCTCCTCCCGCAACGGGCGGAAGATGTGCTGCTCGAACCAGGCGTCGATCTCCGCCAGCACCGCCGCCGCCATCTCCTCCTTCCCGCCCGGGAAGAAGTGATAGAGGCTGCCCTTGCCGAGACCCGTGCGCTGGCCGATCAGGGCCAGGCTGGCGCCCTCGTAGCCGTGCTCGCGGAACACCTCGGCCAGGGCCGGCAGCACATCCGCCCGCTCCGCCACCATCCTGGGCAAGGCTAGAGCCCGAGGTCGCTGAGCCCCGGATGGTCCGCCGGCCGCGGGCCGGAGCGGGCCCAGTGGAACTTGCGATCGGATGCCGCGATCGGCCGGTCGTTGATCGAGGCGTGGCGGACCTGCATCAGCCCGTGCTCGTCGAACTCCCAGTTCTCGTTGCCGTAGGAGCGGTACCACTGGCCGGAATCGTCGCGCCATTCATAGGCGAAGCGGACGGCGATGCGGTTGCCCTCGAAGGCCCAGAGCTCCTTGATCAGGCGGTACTCCAGCTCGCGCGCCCATTTCCGGGTCAGGAACTCGACGATCTGGGCGCGGCCCTGCGGGAACTCGGCCCGGTTCCGCCAGCGGCTGTCCTCGGTATAGGCCAGCGAGACGCGGTGCGGATCGCAGCTGTTCCAGCCATCCTCGGCCCCGCGGACCTTCTGGATCGCGGTCTCGCGGGTGAAGGGCGGCAGCGGCGGACGGTCAGCGGTCATGACGGCTCTCCTCAATTGTACCGAATGGAACTGACTTTACTGATTGGTACAGACAGCAATGCGATCCGTCAAGCCGGACCGCTGCGGCGCTTGACCGCAAGCGAGTCGAGGGCGGAGGAATCACCTGCCGCCGAACGCCCGGGCCGATGCGGCGCCCGCCCCTTATCGGAGCATTCCCTTGCCCCTCTCCCTGCACGAGATCTCGATCGGCGTGATGCTGCCGAAGCTGCGCATGTTGTCGACGCTGCTGGACAAGGCCGCGGCGCATGCCGAGGCCGACACGCTGGTCGAGGCCCGCCTCGCCCCCGACATGTATCCGCTGTCCGGCCAGATCCAGCGCGTCAGCGACGCCGCCAAGTTCGGCGCTGCCCGCTTGGCCGGGCTGACGCCGCCGCCCTTCGAGGACAACGAGACCACCCTGACCCAGCTGCAGGAGCGCCTGGCCAAGACCGTCGCCTATCTCGAGAGCGTCAGACCGGAGCAGGTCGACGGCCGCGAGGAGGAGACGGTCACCCTCCCCCTGCGCGACCGGAAGGTGGACCTCACCGGCCGCAGCTACGTGCTCAACATGGTGCTGCCAAACTTCTATTTTCACGTCGTCACCGCCTACGACATCCTGCGCCACAAGGGGGTGGAGGTCGGCAAGCGGGACTATCTCGCGCTGGCGGGCTGAGGCGCCTGCTCGAGATGCTTCATGGCGTCATCACGTCCGGGGTGACGCCATGAACATTGGTAATCAGAACTAAACAAATGTGCAGCCGCATCTTCCCCGCCGGCGACAAAAGTCGTACCAAGGGGCGTCAGGGGCCGGCCGCGCGTCCGGCCCGAACTCGGGAGGATGCGAGATGCGTGCCCTGGTCCTGGAGCGGCAGAGGGAATTGTCGCTGCGCGAGATCGACCTGCCCCGGACCCTCGGGCCGGGCGACGTCCGGATCAAGATCGACACCGTCGGCGTCTGCGGCAGCGATGTGCATTACTACACCCATGGCCGGATTGGCCCCTTCGTGGTCAAGGAGCCGATGGTGCTGGGCCATGAGGCCGCCGGCACCGTCGCCGAGGTCGGTCCCGGCGTCACCAGCCTGAAGCCCGGCGACCGGGTGTGCATGGAGCCGGGCATCCCCGATTTGACCTCGAAGGCCTCCAAGCTCGGCCTCTACAATGTCGACCCCAGCGTCGTGTTCTGGGCCACCCCGCCGGTGCATGGCTGCCTGACGCCCGAGGTGGTGCACCCCGCCGGCTTCACCTTCAAGCTGCCGGACAATGTCTCCTTCGCCGAAGGCGCGATGGTCGAGCCCTTCGCCGTCGGCCTGCAGGCGGCGGTGAAGGCGCGGATCCAGCCCGGCGATTTCGCCGTGGTGATCGGCGCCGGCCCGATCGGCATCATGGCGGCGCTGGCGGCCCTGGCCGGCGGCTGCAGCCGCGTGCTGATCTCCGACCTGCTGCCGGAGAAGCTGGCGATCGCCAAGCGCTATCCCGGCATCACCGGCGTCAACATCCGCGAGACCAGGCTGGCCGACGCGGTGGCCGCGGCGACGGATGGCTGGGGCGCCGACGTGGTGTTCGAGGCCAGCGGCAGCCCGCGCGCCTATCCCGGCATCTTCGACGCCGTCCGCCCCGGCGGCTGCCTGGTGGTGATCGGCATGCCGGTCGAGCCGGTGGCGGTCGACCTGGTCGCCGCCGCGGCCAAGGAAGTGCGGATCGAGACCGTGTTCCGCTATGCCAATGTCTATGACCGCGCCATCGCCATGATCGCCTCCGGCAAGGTCGACCTGAAGCCGCTGATCTCCCACACCTACGGCTTCGAGGACAGCATCACCGCCTTCGAGCGGGCGGCCGAGGGAAGGCCGGCGGACGTCAAGCTGCAGATCAAGCTGTAGCGCCTTCGGGATCGGCTCTCCGGTCTCTTTCCCGTCATGGCGAGGCGCGGAGCGCCGTGGCCATCAAGGGCCGCTCGTATTGGCCCCTGGATGGCCACGCCCCTTCGGGGCTCGCCATGACGGGTTCATATCTCGGCTTGCTGGCATAATGGGCATCGGCCACACGGCCGGCGCTTGATTCTTCGTTCGCCTTATGTTCCAGTGTCGAAACAGGCCAACGGGGAGGACGTGATGGCGGCGAAGCAGGCATCGGGGATTCGCGTCGGCATCGGCGGCTGGACCTTCGAGCCCTGGCGCGAGACCTTCTACCCCAAGGGCCTGGCGCAGAAGCGCGAGCTGGAATACGCCTCGCGCCAGGTCACCTCGATCGAGATCAACGGCACCTATTACGGGTCGCAGAAGCCGGAAACCTTCGCCAAATGGCGCGAGGAGACGCCGGAGGGCTTCGTCTTCTCGGTCAAGGGCACGCGCTTCACCACCAACCGGCGGGTGCTGGCCGAGGCCGGCGAATCGATCGACCGCTTCGTCGGCAGCGGCATCACCGAGCTGAAGGAGAAGCTGGGGCCGATCAACTGGCAGTTCCTGCCGACCAAGCAGTTCGACCCGAAGGATTTCGAGGCCTTCCTGAAGCTGCTGCCGCATGAGGTCGACGGCCATGCTTTGCGCCATGTGGTCGAGGTCCGGCACGACAGCTTCCGCAACCCCGAATTCATCGACCTGCTGCGCGCCCACAAGGTGGCGGCGGTGCTGACCGACAAGGAGGGCTTCCCGGAGATCCCGGACGTCACCGCCCCCTTCGTCTATGCCCGGCTGCAGGGCGCTTCGGAGGAGATCGAGACCGGCTACGCCCCGAAGGCGCTGGACCAATGGGCCAAGCGGGCCAAGGCCTGGGCCGGGGGCGGCGCGCCGGACGACCTGACGCCGGTCGGGGCGCCGGAGGCGAAGCCGCCGAAGTCGCGCGATGTGTTCGTCTACATGATCAACGGCTTCAAGCCGAAGGCCCCGGCCGCGGCCGTGGCGCTGATCAAGAAGCTGGGGTGATCGGATACACCCGGCCACCCTCCCCCACCCCTATTTATTGTCATCCTCGGGCTTGACCCACAGGTGTCCGGCACGGATTTTGCGTTCATGCGAGGGACCGGCGGAGTGTCAAGGAAGGGGGAGCGAAGTCGAAACGAGTCTGCCGGGGATCGGGACGGTGCGTCGGCTCAGGGGCGAGCAGGC